>ENA-ORXF01000739-ORXF01000739.1-marine-metagenome-genome-assembly--contig:-NODE-739-length-22465-cov-11.588530_pt1 | contig 22465 bp, 8 predicted proteins | sample MGYA00237864_ERZ511476 | MGnify/ENA primary metagenome ERZ511476 (study PRJEB26306, sample SAMN06343908) | marine metagenome | isolation source: coastal waters | place: Atlantic Ocean: West Antarctic...
CCTTCTAAAGGAGCCCAGTTTGAATGCATTATTTTCCATCCGTTTTCTGTTGAAATCCAAACAGAAGATCCTCTCGTGCTGTAGTCAATTTTATCACCCCCATCAACAGTGTAATCTCCTTTAGCATAAAAGGTTAAGACAGCGGTTCTTGAATCAGGAGAAAGAGCTACACTAGTATCGTATAAATCAAACTCTCCCCATTTAGCTGCTGGTTCAACATCAAAACCTTCTGTAGTCATAGTGTAAAACTTACTTAAGTTTGAATCTCCAGTTGTAAAAGGTGTATTTGGATCGACATATTTATTGAACTCTTCTAAGTTTTGTGTTAGAATAGCATCTTGAAGGATTACAGAGTTTTGTTTTAATGCACTAACAATATCTTCATCAGACATTTTAGATTCATTAGTTTCAGAAGCTGGCATTTGACAAGCTGCAAGTGATATTACAGCCATTAATAGAAATAAATTTTTCATGGTTTTTTTTTAAAATTATTAATAATAGTACTATAAGATACAAGATATATTAATTCCTGATTATTAGTGTGTTAGTATTAGTTTATTTCATTAAATTTATGTACAATAAAATTTTGTTGCTATGAAAAAAATTACACTTCTACTACTTTTGTCGACCGTTTTTGTTTTTAATATATTTTCTCAAACAGTATCAATCACTTCTGAAAGTGATGCGTTTACCGAGGCAGAAACTAATGTTCTTACCGGAACCCTTGATGCCGCTCTAGGTGTTGACGTAACAATCCCTGTTACTTTTTCGGGAACAGCAACAATAGATACAGATTACTCGGTTACTATCCCTTCTCTTGGAGAAAAAAGTGCAATTTTAGAACAGACAGCTAATTACGGAGAACTAGAAGTTCATGATGATGGTAGGTTGTTTTATTTAAACGGAAATACTTTAAGGGTGTATGATATCCCTAGCTCAACACTAACAACTTTAACTTTACCTAGGTCTTATCAATACTTTAAACTTTCTGGAAATACGTTATACGCTCAAGATTCTTACAATATTTATTCCCTAGATATTTCTACCCTTTCTGATATTACAGAAACAAATATTGTAGCTCTACCGTCTGGCCAATACACAAATAACTCTTTTAGCGTTGAAGGAAGTAATATATTATATGACGTATATGATTCTAATCTAAGTACAAACCAAAGACTTGTTTATAAAAAAGAAGGAGACAACGACCCTGTTTTACTATACCAAGGAACCTCTTATTTTACCCCACTATTATTTAACGATAGAGCGTATATGTTTTCAGGCAACTCACTTTATGAACTAATAGACGGAGTATATAATTATATTACTTATATCAACAATGGGAATATTGATACGAATGAAATTAAAGTGCATAATGCAGAGGTATATGCCAGATCGTATGTTTACTCGTCTGCCTCTAATAGTTATATTTATTCAGTTTCAAAGTTAAATTTTGAAAGTGCCTCTAATGTTGAACCTGTTCTAACTACGGGATCAACTAATATTACAACCTTTAATTTTTATAACGGCAACATACTAACACAAGAAAACTTTTATGTTAATAACATAACCACATACGGCTCTTTTTTATACCAGTTAACCCCGCAGATTAAGATTTTAGCAGGTGAAACTATAGGGACAATCACCTTCACTGGTATAGACGATCAGAGCGATGAGATTGATGAAACTATTAATGTTACACCAGGAACTCCGTCTAACGCTACGTTGGCAGATGCCTCAGTAATTCCATTATCTATAGTAGACAATGACGATGCTCCAATAATTACATTTGCATTATCTGCTGCTTCAATTGTAGAAGGTTCTTCAGATTCAGTAACCCTAACCGCAACTCCATCGGCTGTTTCAGGACAAGAGATAACGCTGACATATTCATTAGTAACACCACAAGAGGGAACTGCCCTTTTAGATACCGATTATAGTGTAAGTGCTACTACATTAGTTATTCCAGCCAATGCAGCATCTGCTAGTATTACAATTTCATCCATAGATGACACAGAAATAGAAATTTTAGAAACTATTATTTTCACATTCACAGCACCAGAAAATGCAACTATAGAAGATGGAAACGAAACTGTTACATTAAATGTAGATAGTGATGATAATCCAGAGATAACTTCTATCCAAGCAGATCCATCATCTTTTGAAGAGAGCGCTTCTTCTATAGTGACTATGACAATAAACACTCCCTCATCAAGAGATGTAACAATTCCTGTTACTATTTCGGGAACGGCAACAGCAGAAATAGATTATACCACCTCATTTCTTTCAAAAGGAGTGGAAACATTATCTACTAACCTTGGTTCACAATTTAATTATTTTGAGGTTCTTGAAGATGGTAGATATGTTTTATTAAACAGTTCTACACTAAAATTATTCGATCCAGAGACTGAGGTGACTTACACGGTTAACTTAGGGAGTTCTTATTCCCGATTAAGGGTTTCTGGTAATACTATTTATGGATTTTCATATAATAAAATTTCAACAATAATTGTAGATTCTGCAGGGAATTTAACTAGTGAAACCCAGTTGGTAGATCCGACCAGTTCTAGTGAATACATAAATACAGAGGCTGTAACTGTGAGCGGCTCAACAGTTTATTATGAAACCTACCACAACACTACATACGTTAGAAGAGTTTATAAAATAGAAGGGGCCGCAGAGCCTGTTGTAATAGCTGTTTTAGGAGCTACAAATTTCACAAGTTTATGGTTTTTTGAAAACGAACTTTACGGTTTTAGAAATTATGAGGGTATTTATAAATTTGCAAATGGTGAATTTTCACAGCATGCTTATTACTACAATTATTCACTTCAAGTAAAAGTTATAAATGGCAAAACATATGTTAAAGACAATAGTAATGTTATATCTTTATTAGAGATTGTAGCTGAACCTTACAATTCTTATCCCTATTCCGCAGTATTTACCGCTCTTGAGTATGAATTAGGTTCCTCTAATAGCATTTCCGATTTTTCTTTTAGCAGCGAAGGGGATCTTCTTCTTTTAAATAGTTCTTACAATCAAACTACCTTTAATAATGACTACGGAATTTATAGCTACCAGCTATCTCCAGAGTTTAAGATTTTAGCAGGCGAAACTACCGGAATAATCACCTTCACTGGTATAGACGATGAGAGCGATGAGATTACAGAAACTATTGAAGTAACACCAGGAACTCCATCTAATGCTACCTTGGCAGATGCTTCTGTAGTTACATTATCTATAGAAGACAATGACGATGCACCAATAATTACATTTGCATTATCTGCAACCTCTGTTGTAGAAGGCTCTTCAGATTCAGTAACCCTAACCGCAACTGCATCGGCTGTTTCAGGACAAGAAATAACACTCACATATTCATTAGTAATACCACAAGAGGGAACTGCCCTTTTAGATACCGATTATAGTGTAAGTGCTACTACATTAGTTATTCCAGCCAATGCAGCATCTGCTAGTATTACAATTTCATCCATAGATGACACAGAAATAGAAATTTTAGAAACTATTATTTTCACATTCACAGCACCAGAAAATGCAACTATAGAAGATGGAAACGAAACTGTTACATTAAATGTAGATAGTGATGATAATCCAGAGATAACTTCTATCGCTGCAGATCCATCATCATTTGAAGAGAGCGCTTTTTCTATAGTGGAAATGACAATAAACACTCCTTCATCAAGAGATGTAACAATACCTGTTACTATTTCGGGAACAGCAACAATAGACACGGATTATACGTTCCTTTCCCCCACACTTGGTGAAAGAAGTACTGTTTTAGAACAGACAGCTAATTATGGAAATCTAGAAGTTCATGATGATGGTAGGCTGTTTTATTTAAACGGAAATATTTTAAGGGTTTATGATATCCCTAGCTCAACATTAACAACCTCATCTTTACCTAGGTCTTATTATTCCTTTAAACTTTCTGGAAATACTTTGTATGCTAAAGATTACAACACTATTTATTCCCTAGATATTTCTACCCTATCTGCTAATATTACAGAAACAACTATAGTAGAGCCTGACTCTGGCCAAGAAATAAATTCTTTTAGTGTTGAAGGGAATAATATATTATATAACCTGTATGATTATAATTTAAGTACAAACCAAAGACTTGTTTATAAAAAAGAAGGAGACAACGACCCTATTTTACTATACCAAGGAACCTCTTCATATACCCCACTATTATTTAACGATAGAGCGTATATGTTTTCAGGTAGCCAATTATATGAATTAGTAGACGAAGTTTACATTAGCGTTGCTAATTATAACTCCTCAACTTCAACTACACCAAATGGCATAAATAATTTAAGCGAATATAAAGTGTATAACGGAGAGGTATATGCTAAGGCAGATTATTATAATCAAAACTACACACAATACTTAAGCGGAATTGTTAAGTTAAGTCTTAATAACAGCTCTGCTAATTATGAGTTTTTACCAACCACGGAATCTACTAGTATTCAAAGTTTTGGTATTTATAACGGCAATCTAGTAACACAAGAAAGTTTTGTTGTTAATAACTTAACCGCTTATGGCTCCTTTTTATACCAGTTAACTCCACAGATTAAGATTTTAGCAGGGGAAACTACAGGGACAATCACCTTCACTGGGATAGACGATCAGAGCGATGAGATTGATGAAACTATTGATGTAACACCAGGAACTCCGTCTAACGCTACCTTGGCAGATGCCTCAGTAGTTCCATTATTTATAGTAGACAATGACGATGCTCCAACAATTACATTTGCATTATCTGCTGCTTCAATTGTAGAAGACTCTTCAGATTCAGTAACCTTAACTGCAACCCCATCAGTTGTTTCAGGTCAAGAAATAACGCTAACGTATGTTATTTCAGGGGATAGCTCTGCAGACCCCTCAGAGTATACAGTTTCAGAAGAAACATTGGTTATACCAGCAAACGCAGCATCTGCTAGTATTACAATTTCTCCAGATGGAACAGATACTTTAGTCGAGCCTTTAGAAACTATTATTTTCACATTCACAGCACTTGAAAACGCAACTATAGAAGACGGAAACGAAACGGTTACATTAAACTTACTAAGTGAAGATGCCCCAGTTTCTGCTATAGTAGCAACAGAAGATGAAATTGCAGAAGAATTAGGAACTACAAATCTAACAATCACGATAGATGAGCCAAGTTCATTCGATCTAATAGTGCCTCTAACACTTACTGGTGCAGCTAGCTTTAATATCGATTACACTACTAATTTTCCAACAGAAGGTGCAGAATCGTTAGTAATGAGTAAAAACCCAACCCAATATAACAGGTTTGAGACCTTAGAAGATGGACGTTTTATATTTTTAAATAATTATCAATTAACTGTGTATGACCCTTCCACTACATCAACCTCACAGTATACTCTTAATACAGAAAATGGGTTGACATATTTTGATTATATGCAAGTAAGTGGTAATACAATTTATTTACAATCCAGCACACACTTATCAAAGCTTGAAGTAAGTGATTTGTCTGATGCGACCACAGCTGGAACAGATCAGATTCAACTAACAGAAGTACAGGAATTACCTTCAAATGCTAATTATTTTTATGGAGATTTTTCTGTAGAAAACAATACACTTCTTTACCAGACTTATGCTTATAATAGTGGTAATATTTATAGTGTCTATAAAAAAGTTGGAGATGAGGATCCAATTGAGCTTTACTCAGGATACCAAAATGCTAACAAACTCTTTTTGTTTAATGACAGAGTATACAGAGCAGATGGCCAATATATTTATGAGTTAAATAATGGACAATATTCAAATTCAATTTACTACAACACTAATGAATTTCTATTTATGAAATCTTATAATGGAATTGCATATTTCTTGGTTTATGATTACAACGATGGAAGTAGGGAAGTGCATAGAATTGATATAGAGAATGATATTATTAACGGCGTTGGAGGTAATTTAGGATCCTCAACAATAGTAAACTACCAGTTAGGCGAAGACACTAATCAAGTTTATAATTTTGCCTTTGATACAGCAGGTAATATTTTACTTTACAACAGAGTAGACCCTGATAATCAATTCACAGTGTATTCATACCAACTTAGCCCAGAAATATCTATTGCTGCAGGGGAGCTAAGTGGTAATTTTAATTTTACAGCTATTTCTGATGAGTATTATGAAGCTACAGAGGACATTATAGTAACTCCAGGAGTACCTGAAAACGGCACACTTTCTAATGAGAACCCAATTACCATAAATATTTTAGATGATGACAACCCTCCTTCAGTTTCTTTTGAGTTGTCTCAACAAAGTATAATGGAAAACTCAGAAACTAGCGTTACGTTAACAGCAACAGTGGACAATCAATCCGGAGTTGAAATTACTATTCCACTTAACATGTCAGGTAGTGCAAACTATCAAACTGGTGATGAAAACTTTCCTGATGAATATTCTTTAAGTGCTCAGTCAATTGTTATTGCACCAAATTCTACCACCGGAAGTATTACTATAGGCACTTACGAAATAGACGATGATGAAGTGGAAACTTCTGAAACAATTATTTTTACTTTTGGTGTAATTCAAGTAGGAGCAGAGGGTGCGACTGGTACAGCCCTCACTCCTAACATTACACTTAACCTTTTGAGTGAAGATTTCCCAACGATAGGTTCAGTGAATGTAGTAAATGAAGTCTCTTCAATTACAGAAGGGGAATCTACATCAATAACGGTCAACATAAATTCTCCTGGATCTGAAGATATTTACGTTCCTATTTCTACATCAGGAACAGCTGAAATCAATATAGATTACACAATTGAATCACCTGCTACAGGCGAAGAGACATTATTAGTAGATGTCTCTGATAACTATAACCTATACTCTAAGTTTGGAGTATTGGATGATGGGCGTATTGTTGGTCTAACTAATAACTCCTTAACAATTAAAGACCCTAATGTAGAAACACAAAACACAGCTCAATTATCTAATTATTACGAACATTTATATATTGATAATAATATAATTTACGTTGGAAATTCTAACCTTATTTCAAGAATAGACATCACTGATATTTCAGCGAATACAGTAGATGAAGAGACTGTTGTTAATATCCCTACCAACAATCAGCTAGATTGGGGCTTTCAGGTAATAAATAATACTATTATTTTTAATACAGTAGATTATCAAACTGGTAATAGAAGTACTTACAGAAAGATAGGGGATGCTGACTTACAGCTAATTTACATTGGTACAGAATGTTGTTATCGACCATTAATTGTTGGCGATAAAATATACCAATTTGAAAGCTGGGGTGTTAAAGAGCTTGTTGATGGAGAATTTATTAACTATGTTGGTTTTAACTATAGCTTAGACAGAACTAGAATGCAAGTTGTAAATGGTCAGGTTATAGGAATGGTTAGTAATAATTCAAGTATTTATCAACCTAAAATAATAGACCCTACAACTGGGATTTCAACATCAATGGGTTATGTTCTGGGTCAGGATGTTAATTCTATACAAAACTTTGCTGTTCAGTCAAACGGAAATCTTCTAATGGTTAATAATTTAACGTATTCATTAGACAGTGGAGCTCAAGACAGTTCATGGGGAATTTATTCTTATAATTTTGGAACTATAATTAAAATTTTAGCAGGTGAAATTGAAGGATCCGTTTCTCTTTTCGCTACAGACGATGAGTCATTTGAACCAACTGAGATAGTTTCATTGGTAACTCAAACTCCGTCTAATGCTTATTTAAATGAAAATTATGAATTAGAAATTACTATACTAGACAATGACGATGTGCCAGATATTGCTTTTGAAATGTCGGCAGAGTCTATAGTAGAGGGCTCTTCAACAGATGTTTTGTTAACTGCTACGGTTTCTGAAACAACACCATTTGAAATTAGTATTCCTTTTAATTTATATGACGATTCTAACCCAAGTACAGCTTCTGAAGATGAGTATACGGTCAGCGAAACGGAAATTATAATTCCAGCAAACTCTAATACAGCAAGTATTTCTATTTCCACATCTTCTGTAGAAAATGATGAAGAGGTTGAGGTGATGGAAACAATAATTTTCACTTTTGGTGAAATTCAAGTTGGAACAGAAGCAGTCGGAACAACACAGACGCCAAGTATAACTTTAAACCTTGAAAGTGATGATGATCCAATTGTGACTGCTGTTACTGTTTCTCCAATTGAGTTTGCAGAACATGAATTTACCACTATTGAGGCTACTATAAGCGAGCCTGCATCAAGAGATGTTCTTGTTAGTTTTAGCCTTAGTGGTACAGCAACTCAAAATATAGATTACGATTTTGATTTTACTAATTCTGGTACTGAGTCCTTAGTGCTAACTTCAGAAAGTCAATACAACTATTTTGATTTATTAGAGGATGGAAGAGTGGTATTTCTTAATAACACTCAACTAATAGTACAAGATCCTAATACTTCAGAGTCTTATACAGTACAGCTTAATGCAGGGTACAATGATTTTGAAATTAATGGTAACAATGTTTATCTTAAAGATAGTTGGGCGATGGCAAAAATAGATGTTTCTGATTTAAACCAGGCTGGAACTATTTCTGAAACAGTATTATTTACTACCCCAACCAACCATCAAATGGAAGGAACTTGGGACGCAGAAGGAGATGTGTTGATTTTTGCAACATGGAATACAGCTACAAATATTCGTACAATTTATAAAATAGTAGATGAGAGTGAACCTGAAACACTATATTCTGACACACCAGGATTTAGTAAACTATTTTATTTTAACGATAACGTATATCATCTTGATGGTAATAATATAAATATACTTATTGATGGCACATTCGAATATTTTAATACTATTAATTACTTTTACGGCTATGTCCAGAGATTAGATATACATAATAATCAAATATATTCCTTGAATTATGATTACAGTAATAATAGTAGTCTTGTATACAAACTTAATTTAGTTGAAGCAGGACCAACACTGGAGTGTTTTTATACTCCATTAGGATATAACTATAGTAATTCGTATGCATCTGATTTTTCTTTTGATCAAGCTGGAAACCTCTTTACATACTCCAGCGTATCCGGTCCGGGGAATATTTATAGTTATCAACTTGCTCCTCAGTTAAAGGTATTAGCTGGAGAAGTATCTGGATCTATAACCTTAAACGGTATTGAAGATAATTTAAATGCTCCAGGAGAAGAAACAGATGAAACTATAGACATAAACTTTACATCAGCGTTAAACGCTACAATAGAGGAGTCTATTACAAATCCAGCAGAACCCATAATAGCGACAATTTTAAATAATGAAATCTCATTTACGCTTGTAGGGACATCCCAGCCTAATATAATTAGTGATGAAGAAAATGTGTTTTTTGGAGTGCCTTCACTGGAAGACAGTTCTATCGATTGGGGAGATTACGATCAAGATGGAGATCAAGATTTTGCAATAATGGGATATGGTAATAATGATGGTAAGGTCACTAGAATATACAATAATGATGAAGGGGTATTTACGATTGCTCCATTTGCACTTGACGGGCGAAGTCGCGGGCAATTAAAATGGGTTGATTATAATAAAGATGGATATATAGATTTGGTTGTTTCAGGCGTGGATAATACTCCTGCACCCTCAACCACTATTTATAAAAATTCAGATGGACAACAATTCACAACAAGTATAGATTTAGCACTACCTAATCTTTATGATACTTCTATGGATTTTGCTGATTTCGATAATGATGGAGATATTGATTTTCTTATAAACGGACGCGAAACTGATGGGCAAGGTAGTCCAACATTAAAAAAATATATTTACTATAGAGAAGGAGAAAATTTAGTTCTTGCAGACAACTTTAATGGTCAGTTTGATGAGAGCGGAATTGAGGGAATTATCCAAATTGCAGATATTCATAATGACGGTGATCAAGATATTATTGGAGTGGGTGAACAAAACTATTCTAAAATAAATTCCTTAATCGGAGGAGTTAATGAAAATCAATGGTATTATTGGAACTGGCCACAACTAGAGGATCCATCTTTAAAAGTTTACGGTAAAACAATGTATGTCATGGGCCGACAGGACCAGGCTACTCAAATTTATAAGGTGAATTTAGAGAGTAATGGTTACCAAGAAACATTAAATGGATTAGAGGGTTTATCGTCTGGAGATTTAGATGTTGGAGATTACAACAATGATGGTTTTTCAGATATTATTGTAACTGGTGAAGCTGCTGATTTCACTCCAACGACCACCTTGTATGACGGATCTTCTGCTGGGTATCAAGAGAACTTAAATGAAAGTATTTCTTTTGACGGGTTTGGATTATCGACTGTAAAATGGGTTGATTATGATAACGATGGAGATTTAGATCTATTTGTAACAGGATATGGTGAAACGGGACAGGCGACACAATTATATAGAAATAACCTTCTAAATAAAGATAATACAGCCTCTGAAGCTATAACTAATCTTGTGTTTGAAGACTTAGCAAACGGAAGGGTAAATTTATCTTGGGATACTCCAAGCGATGACTTTTCTACTGAGCTTGGTTATGTTATACGACTCGGAACTACACCAGGTGGATCAGAGCTTTCTAATACGGAAAGTAACTTAGTAACAGGAGAAAGGTTAATTACAAAATCACCAGATATCTATACAAATAACTATCAACTATCACTAGACCCAGGAGTATACTATTGGTCTGTTCAAGCTGTTGATGATGGATTAAAAGGAAGCGTTTTTTCTGAAGAACAAACTTTTCAATTAACCTATGAATGGAAGATTCTAAATCAAGGTGGAATAATAGACAAATCAATTAATCCAGTATCTGATCCAATAGTTAGACTTACAGATATTGATGCCGATAATGATATGGATCTTGTTTATGGTTCTTCTAGCTCTGGTAGTGCTAATATATATAGACTTGGTGATAAGCGTTTTGATATGTTTGCTAATTCTGGACTATACACTAATAATATTACTGATATTAAATTCCTAGATGTCAATAATGATTTTGTTCAAGATATTATTGTTAGTAGTTTTAACGGTGTAGGACAAGCAGGGTTTAAACTATTTAACTCCACTAGTTCGGGAGCATTTAATGAGGTTTTTAGCGGTGTCGCTTTAGCTGATTCCAAAATAAAACTAATTGATATTAATAATGACGGTGTACAAGAAATTATTCATATTGGAAATTTAGATCCTGATGCAATATCAGATAATCTTATTGTTAATGTCTACGAGCAGACTGGTGGAACTTTTACGGGACCTTTAGATATTTCAGATCAAATTGAAAACCTTACTTCAGGATCATTTGATTTTGGAAACATTGATAATGATAATGACATGGATTTCGTGATTACTGGCCAAGGCAATAATGGCCTAGGAAGTAAGGTCTATTTAAACGAAACAGTTTATACAGAAACGATCGCACCTATTTTTACAGTATCTGAAATGGATGGATTTGGGGTTGGAAATTCAGCACCATACTCTGCCTCTCAGAGTTCGTTAGACTTTATTGATTTTGACAATGATGGCGATGTGGATATAGCATTAACAGGACAAGGGTTCACAGGTGTAATATTTAAAATACTTGTTAATAATGGTCTAAGTGGTTCTGCGCTAGCGTTTGATGAGTTAATACCAACAGGTCTTTACCCAGTTTATAATGCTAAATTAGAGTTTGGAGATTTTAATGGAGATGGTTATGCAGATGTATTATACTCTGGAAACATGATTGGTATCGGAGAAACCACGAAGTTAGCTGAATATGATCCTACATTAGGAACATATGTTGATAGTGATTTTGATTTAGAAGGAATAATAAAAGCTTCTGTTGCATTTGGTGATATGGATGGAGATAACGATTTAGATTTTGTGATATCCGGAGAAAACAGTGCAAATCCAGGAGAGAATATAATAAAATCTTACTTAAATGTAAGAAATGAATCCGCTGATGTAATCGCGAGTTCTGGAGGTTCTGATTTTGGACCTAGTATTGTTAGTGACTTACTAACCACAACTTCTGAATTTATTGTAAATGAAAGACCTTCGATTCCCGACGGACTCTACACTAATCAGTTAGGCTATGATGATGAAACACAGACGTATGTAGTTGAATTTGGATGGAATCCTTCTACCGATGATCACACCCTTTCAGCTGGACTTACTTATGCATTAAAAATGGGAACTTCCAGTGGAGCTAGTGATGTCATGAAAGTTGACGCTCTTCCAAACGGATATAGGCTTACAGCAGGAAAAGGAAATGTAGAACACCAGGTTCAATGGATTCTAAATTTACCGGAAGAGGTGTATTACTGGTCAGTACAATCAATTGATGCGTCTTATTCTGGATCATACTTTTCAGAAACAGAAGTATTTAGTCCAGCAGGATCTCCTATTATAACAATAACCTCACCAGAAAATAATGATGTTCTTCCTCAAGGAACCTCGTCTGTCTCTGTTTCTTTTGATATCGCTAATTTCAGTCTTTCAGAAGACGGATCAGCTGATGGATATATTAAGTGGATGATTAATGGCGCCTCACAGAGTCCATTATACTCAAGTGATGATATTGATTTAGATGTTGAAGAAGGACAATCTTACTTCATAGAAATGGAATTAGTAGACAATGAAGGGGATTCTTTAGAAAATGCTGTACAAACATCTGTCACATTTTCTGTTTCAGATGGTTCTGAAATAGCACCATTTTCTTTACAAGGAATTATTGACTTTAACGTTTCTGCTGGTAACTTTACTGGAATCGACGGTAAAGCGCTCCATCTATTAGTAGGTAATAGCTATATTCCTGATTTAAGTATTTACGGATTAGGAATTGCGAATAATGGAGGTGGAACAGATGGACAGGAATATACCTTCCCGTCCATATCTGTGGAAGCAGGATCTCATATTTTAGTAGCTAGAAATCCAGATGCAATGGATGAATATATGAATGCTTCTAGTAACTTTGATTATGTGATTTATTCAGAGGCTATGACCCAAAATGGTGACGATGCTATTGAATTATTTTACAACCAAGAAGTTATAGAAACTTTTGGAGATATCAATGTTGATGGCACAGGGGAATCTTGGGAATATGTAGATAGTTGGGCTTATAAAGTAAATGGTGAATGGACTTATGGTGAATTAAACTGTACTGACGGGTCATTAACAACTTGCGAATCAAGTTGTCCATACCCATTTATTGAATGTGGAGATATTGCATATTACGATGTTACATTCTCAGTAAATACTGCTAATATTGAAGGTGGAGTAGGGCAAAACGGTATGTATGTAGGTGGTGGTGTTTTAGGAGGAGCAAATGCTTATGCTATGTCTGACGAAGATGGTGATGGCACTTGGGTTACAGTCATATCTTTAGCCGCTGGAACAACAGGTAACTATATTTTCTTAAATAGTCCAGAAAATGATGGAGATTGGGATACTAAAGAAGATTTAGCTGGTCAAGAATGTTCTGACTCTGGTAATTATGATGATAGAATATTAGAACCTGTGACTAGTGATAGGACTCTACTGCATTGTTTTGGTAGTTGTGAGACTGATGGTACATGTAGTGGTTTGTCAAATAGTGATATAGGGGTCTTAGATATGATTATTTATCCAAACCCTACGGACGGTAGGTTTGTAACTATACAAACTTCTGTAAATGGAGTTAAGAAGGTTAAAGTATTTGATATCACCGGTAAGAGACTGATAGATACAGAACTAAATACAGATCTTTTGGATGTTAGTTTGTTAGGTACTGGTATTTATATTGTTAAAGTAACAATTAATGGACAGACAGAAATTGCAAAACTTGTAGTTAAATAAAAGTGTATTTCTCATACAAATGGTTAAATTTAAAAAGCCATGTTGTATGAGAAATATTATTTTTTAGAATTTTAGTATCGTTTTTTTTCTATATAATTAAAGAATCTTTTTTTGTTCACTTTTTAAATAATTTAGCTTGCTACAATTATCTAATTGATGTAGATTTGCATGCTTAAAAGTTATTTGTCAATGATTTCATTTATTTGGAAGTATAAGTATTTTCTATATTCTATTATTGTTTCATTTTTTGTTTTATCAATTTTTGTTCTAAGAAACCCAAACATATACTATGAGTCTGAACGAATTCTTCAATATGCGGATGAACTAGATATTGATTCAAAAGAATTCTCAGAGAAAACAAATTTACTTCTAGTCGGAGCGGAGTATTCGAAACCAATAAATTTTGAAGAATTTAAAGATTTAGAGGCTATACATTTTGAGTTATTAGAAAATGAACAAGTTGTATTTGTTCAAAACATACACAATGATTTTAAATTATTTAAAAACGATCTTTTTGGTTTGTTTGGAAACTTATCTAAAATCAAAAATAATCAAGACTTTGAAAATTATATAGATAAATTAATAAAAAACAACAGCCTTTATATTTCTAAAGACTTAAAAAAAGTATTTTTTGCTCTTGAGCTTGATAATGATTTAGATGAGAAACGCAACACAGATTTTATTGATTTTTTAGAACAAAGGTTTAACAGTTTAAGTGCTAAAGAGGTTTATATAACAGGTCAAACAAAAGCTGAAATTTATATAAAAAATAAAGTCATCTCTGAACTGATATATATCACACTTTTTAGTGCATTATTATGCTCACTTATTCTATGGCTGTTTTCTAAAAATTTCAAATTCGTATCTATTGTATTATTGAGTGTAATATATAGTGTTTTTATAACGCTAATGATATCACAGACCTTTTTTGGAGGTATCGAGCTAGTTATGATAATAATGCCAGCTATCTTATTTATTGTTTGCATTTCTGACTTCATGCATTTAGTTAACAACAATAATAAATTTGACAATAAACTTGAATATTTCAAGTCTCAAATCCGTAATATAGGTAAACCTGTAGCTCTAACTTCAATTACTACAGCTATAGGCTTTCTTAGTTTTTGTTTCTCAAGCGTTGTGCCAATTTTAAGACTTGGAATAATAACAACTATTGGAATAATTATTTCTTTAGTTATTATTCTAATAACGTATGCTATTTGTATTGATCTAAAATTAAATAGATACGATGAAAATAATATATGGAATAAAAATATAGACCGTTTTATCTTGTACTTAACAAACCTTAGAAATTCAAAAGCTTCCATTCCGATATTAACACTTATGTTATCATTTTGTTTTTATGGTCTTTATAATTTTGAAATCAACAACCATGTAAATGACGAGTTTAATAAAAGCTCTAAGCTGTACAAAGAGATGAGTTTTTTCGATGATAATTTCAGTGGTTATAAACAAGTAACGTTTAATATTCAAGGGGATATTAACTCAGATATTAAAAATATTAAAATATTTGAAAAACATCTATCTGAAAATGGATTTAATATCGATATATCAATTTCTGATCTTGAGAACACGACCGGTTTTCAAGAAAAATTAATAAGTGAAGTTCTTATAATAAAAACTAGAATGAAAGATATAGGTTCTAGCGAAAGTTTAGAATTAATTAATGCAATTAAAGAAAAATCAAAAGATTTAAATATAAATGTAAAGGTTAGTGGAAATGGACATTTATTTGATAAGCTAAGTAATAAAATTACCAAAGAAATTTTATTAGGATTACTGCTTGCCATTTTATCAATTTCACTTCTGTTTTTAGTTATATCAAACTTTAATTTTAGGTATCTTCTAGTTATACTTATTCCTAATACTTTTCCAATTCTAGTTTGTATAGGAATAATGAGTTTAGGTGAGTTTTATTTTAGTATTTCAAATGCCTTTATCTTCGCTATAGTGTTTGGACTTATTGTAGATGATTCGATTCATATTATAACATCTTATAGGGCTAATTTAATTAGTGGTTTAAATAAATCAGACGCTCTAGAAAGATCGCTCACCATAACAGGAAGAGCAGTTTTAAAAACCACTGTTATTATCTTATTAACTCTATTTCCACTACTTTTTTCAGAATTTAATTCGATAAGTCAACTTGGAATACTAACAATTATATCTGCTGTAATAGCTATAGTTTTTGATTTAATTTACCTGCCACAGTTAATTAAGAGATACCTATAGATAATCTTTATGACATTTAAGAATATTTACATTTACCATATGTAATCAGTCTATTTTTAGCTGTTGATTATGTCTTTAATTTTTTACTATATTTATATTTAAAAATTTCACTATTAATGAAACTTCTAAGTATAAAATCTCTAAAATCAATATTATTAAAAAACATACTAGAGTTCATAGTTATTGTTTTAGGAATTACTTTTTCTTTTTATTTAGAAGATAATAGAAAGAGTGAAGAATTAAAAACACTTTCTACTGATTTAAAACAAAACCTTTTAAATGAGATTTTTGAAATTGAAAAGTATATGATCGAAAGAGAAGTTGCTTTCAAAGGTGATCAAAAGTTATTACGGTCTCTTCAAGATCCAACTATTAGTTTTGATAGTTTATTCTCGATTGAATCCAAACCCGTTATGTATGGAGCTGCCTTGTTTAATTACAGAGGTTTTAAGCCACCCGTAGCATTTTATAACTCTCTGGTAAATGATGGTAAAATTAGATACCTGGAATCATCTATAGTTAAGGAAGAGCTTGATAAAATGCACACTACTAGTTATTATTATGTGGATACTAATGTTAAAGATGAAACTGTAGCACAAAGAAAAATAATGGATTATTTTCAAATTCATTATCCTCTTTTGTTTATTGAGAGTAACGATTGGTACCCTAATAAAAATTACTCTAATAAGTTAAAGCGTACTATTGATAATGATATAAATTTAAGGTCTATACTTTACCAAAAGAGTCTAGCAATAGAACAAAAAGTAGTTGGATTTTATCGTTATAAAACTTCTTTAGAAAAGATAAAAAATATTCTCGTAGAAGATTTAGAGTAAATCTATTTTCTGCAACTTAAATTATTATTAAATCAACAACAATGGTCAATAAATCAATTAATTATGTCAGATATCCTTTAATATTAATAAGTATAGTTCTTTGTATTTCTGGGATAAGGTGGTTAATTAACCCCGAGCCTTGGATGTTAGATCAAGTTGCTAATGAAGAAAGATTAGAAATGACTTTTGTCGATCTTTTCTTGTTGGACGGTAATTCAACCCTAAGTGCTTATCTAACTCAAATTTATCGATTTTTAGGTCTTTATGTTCTGGGTATTGGATCTATACTTCTTTCTTTTACACCAACTAAATTTTTAGAGATAGATATTGTTAGAACACGATTTTTAGTAGTACTCGGAGTTTTACTAGTTTCAAATTTAGTTTTAGCTTATGTATGGATACCTTCTTCACACTTTATTTTTGTAATGTGGGGTGCAATTGGATTATACTCTTTAAGTCTATACAATCATCTTAATGTAAAAAAATAATATGGCTCATTATTCTATTTTAAATAAGAGCGAGATACTCGAGATATTAAAACCATATTCAATTTTTAGTGTTAAAAAATTTGAAATCTTAGATGGTGGCTCTGAAAACACAAATTATAAAATTGATTCTGAAGTTGGAAAAATAGTACTGACTATCTCAGAGCAAAAAACTATTCAAGAAGCCCAAGACTTAGCCGAATTACTTGAATATCTAAAGAAAAATAATTTTAATACTTCAAAGTTAGTTCTTACATCAGATAATAAAAGTTTATCGATATATAAGAAAAAAGCTGTCATGGTAAAAAGGTTTCTAGAAGGTAAGATTATGTCTGATCTTCCAATGCATTTGTTAGAACAAATAGGAGCAGATACAGCTAGACTACATAAGATTGCTGTCCCTAAATATCTTCGTGAGATTATGTGGTGTGGCAAAGAACGTTTTAAAGAGGTTGAAGAGTATGCATTGAATTCTTCGTTTGATATTTGGTTAAAAGACATGGAATGTTATATAGATAAATATCTAACATCAGATTTGCCAAAAGCATTTATCCATTCTGATATTTTTGAAAGTAACATAATTATTAATAATGATGAGACAAAAGCTACGATTATGGATTTTGAAGAAGCTACTCATTATTTCAGGGTGTTTGATATAGCTGTGCTATTTATAAGTTTATGTATCAGAGATGGAAATTTTGACTTTTCAAGGGCATCTGATATATTAAAAGGCTACACTAGTGTTACTAAACTTATCGAAGCAGAAAAGAAAGCTCTTCAGCCGTTTACTGTTTATGCTGCTGCAGGGGTTGCCTTTTGGAGGCATAAGAACTTTAATTACACAAACCCTGATGAAGATTTAAAAAACACATATTTAAAAATGAGAGATTTGGCAGATAAAGTAAGAGGTTTCCCGGTCAGTCATTTTCACTCTATCAGCCACTAAACTAATAATTCCTACTTATAAATCTTATTTAACTATGGCCAAAGACGTATAATCACCATTGAAATTATAAATAAAACACCAGTTTTAACTAAAGCTCCTTTGTCAGTTTCCAATATAGACCATTTCATCCTTTTATTTTGTTGAGCAATCATAATCAATATATTATATGCTATCAATAATATAATTACATTATTTATAATATCTACTTTGGTTAAAACTTGAACATTAGGAATTTGTGTTGTAATAAAATACTTATTACCTAGTGCTCCAAAAACTGCTGCTACAGCCAAATTTGTTCTAGACTCAAATTGTCTTTGAGGAATAAAGAAAAGAATCCAAGAGATGAAAAATGCGACAAATGCTCCAAAAAATAATTTTAAATAAAGCCAAGATCCACGTCTTGAAAGTTCAATTATATAAGTTACTTTTTGCTTTACCAGTTTTCTGTTTGTGTTTGGAGAAACCAAAATATCTTCATTTGTTTTGATATAAGATGTTTCAGAGTACATTGTATCAATAGTGTATCCGTCTGATAAAAACTCATTGTTAATAGGGTAGCCCATTTTCTTATTTAAAGAATTAGAAAGTTTAATAGCTGAGGTATCTACTTGAGTAATAAAAGAAAACTTCAATTTTTGCACATCAAATGGATATTTTCTAAAATCCCATTTATGAGATACTTTTGCTTCGCCAGACTTTGAGAAAACATAAGCCCCATTCTCTATATTTCTTTGTGGTTCTTGCCATTCTTCATTAGAGAACCCTTTTGCAATAACCCAATTTAATGGATCTAAATCAATACTTTCGTTATAAGAACTCACGTATTCTTTGGGATAATCTGATTTTATTTCATAATAAAAATCAGCATTAAAATAAGGCTCTTGTATATCAACATTTTTTATCTCATTAACCTTCAAGGAAATTTCATAATTTATCGGATAAACTAGTGTATCTGTACTAGATAATTTGTCTCCTGGGTAATATGGTTCTCCATATCTTTTATAATCAATACCTTCTTGCTCTATATTTTGAATGACATATCCATAACAAACAGAGTTTACTAATAAAACAATAAGAGTAATTATACTTTTTAGATACATATTTGTAAATTTATTTAATAAAAATACATAAATATATATATATTTGATTATGAGGCATTTATTAATTTTCTTTTTTTTTATATATTCTTTCTCTTTTTCTCAGGTAACCGATCCAGTAGAAACCACAAAAAATATTTATAAAAAACTTGTTTCTAAAGTTGGAAATAATTTCAATCCAGCCCCTGAACTAAAAATAACTTTGACCCAAAGTAATCCTGCTAAAATATCTAATGGAATTATATTTATTGAAAAAAAATTAATTGAAATTCTCAATAAGGATAATAATTTTGAATCTAGGATTTCTTATGTTTTATCTCATGAATTAGCACATCATTATTTAGATCATGGATGGGCTAGAGGAACAGGATTTACATACGTTAAAGAAATGGAATCTGTTGAGGATTCTATAAATGATCTAATTTTACAACGTGATAGAGTCATAGCCGAAACTCAAGCTGATCTAAATGGTGGTTTTGTCGCACAAATTAGTGGCTATAACTCCCTGGAATATGCAAATGAAACACTAAGTATGATATATAAGGAATACGGACTTAAAAAAGAAATGAGAGGGTATCCTAGTTTTAATAAAAGACTTGAAATAATTGAAAGTAACATTGATAAATCAAATAGCTTAGCAAAAGTCTTTGAAATCGGTAATAAATTCTTGTTGTTTGGATTGACATCTCAAGCAGAAATAAATTTTAATGAACTAATTAAAAATAAATTAAATACTAGAGAAATTCATAATAATCTCGGAGTTACTTATTTACTAAGAGCAATTAATAGTTCGGATAATTTACAGAGCTTTAATTATCCATTATTCATTGACAACAATACAGTAGCAAAGGTTAATACTAGAAGTGTTAATTCTGACAAACTAAGTGCAAAGGAGTTACTAGAAAAAGCTATTGTAGAATTTAATGAAGCCATAAGATTAGACTCAACTTATGAATCTACCCTAATAAATTTAGTAATCTCTAAAATGTTAATTCATCACTTAGATAATACACTTAAAAAATCTTTTAAAAAGGAATTTAAACTTTACACATCAATTAGTGATTTAAAAAAATGTGAGTTAAATGTTTTAATTAAATCTTTAAAATCAAAGAATTTTGATTTAAAAAAGTCAAATAAAAATCCAGTTAAATTTCCGGCATTTGAAAATAGTAAATTAGATAAGATCAAGTTTATGGGGTTCAGTAAAATTAATCATAAACCTTATAAAATAGGTAAGATTAAAATTAAAGAGTCTATAGATGATACTTTAAATATAATTGAAGTGAGTTACAATGGCAAAAGAACATATTTTGTAGAGATATTTGATGTAAATTATCTTAACAAAGTAGAGTCTATTGTTAAAGACACTGATTATAAATTTGATAGAACGATAGAACTTGGCTACGATACGTTTAAAGTTGACTTATTTAATAAGATAGCATTAAAGTATAGAGGTGGTAAATTTAATTCTGTATTTATTTATTCCAGAGAATAAATGACACTAATTATCTTTATATCTTCTTGGAATAGTTGTGGTTTTATTTGATTTATGTGATTTTGATTTTTTAATACTCATTTTTGGATCTATTATATTTAGAAATGTTTCTTTTTTTACAGTCAATTCATCTTCTTGGCCTGCAAAGCCATAATCTTCCATTTCAATATATTCCCCATTTAAATCATATTTTGGAAAAAAAATGTCATCATTATATATCATAATAAAAGATCCATTTCTAAGTCCTTTATTAAATTTACCAATAAAATAAGCTCCGTCTCCGTCATATTCTATAGCATTACCAGTATAATAACCATTAGTAAATTCACCTTCATAAGATGAGTTGTTATCAAAAGTTATTTTTATAAAATTATCTTCACGAATTTGAACATTGTTATTTAGATCAATATTATCTGCTATATCCATTTGATAAGCTTCAGGAACATAATAATAAAAGTCACTGTATGTAACCCAAATGTATCCGTTATCTCCAAAATCAGAACCCCAGCTATTTGCAATTTTAAAGGCTCCACCAAATTGATTATCATCATATCCTATAACACACATTGCATGACCTCCATTAGAGTCCTCATCCCTTGATGGAGTCCACAGTCCATTACTAGATATTTCATCAAATGAATCTGTTAGAGTTATAGCGATAATTACTGGCTCATCTTTATTTAAAATAGTTTTAACTTCATCTACAAAATATGTGCTAACTGCGTCAATACTTCTATAATTTTTAATTCTAAATGGATTTGTGAAATTTTTCATTTGACTCAAACTACTAGTGCTCCATGTAGCATCGCACGCTACATATTCTGGCGGCATAAATAACTTTTTAGCTCCCTGTCTAGTTAATAGCTCAAATGCATCCTTCATAATAACCCCCTCACTACAATAGTTGTCTTCACGTAACAAGGAATATATAAACATTGGATCAAAAGAATAAGCAAATTTTTCTTGTCTATCAGTTATTTCAAAGGTTTTGTTGTACATGGCTGATAATCCATAATATACTGCCGAGTAGCCAACACAAGACATAGTTTTTTTTTGATTTAATATTCTAGGAATATATTTTTCTAAACTGTAAGATGAGGGTAAGTTAGTTGCAAATCCATAGTCATCTAACTTAAACTGTTCTATTGACATTAATTCCTCTTTTGTAGAAAGTTTCAATCCTTGTGAAAAGGAAGAATTAAAAATAAAAATTGCAACTAAACAGTATAAAAAATTTTTCATATTTAAATTTAATATTTTTTTATATAATTTAGATTACCAATAAACTAATATTTTTATCTTTAAAACATTAAAAAAAAAGATTTTTTAGTTTATGTTAAGTGGTTTAAATAATGATTTTCTTGAAGAGAAGAATATGTATAAAGGGATATGATCTTAAAATACGCAGTTGTAATTGAGTTTTATATTAATTAATCAAATTATGATACATTGAAACAGTTAAAACATATTGATATAAAAAATAAAGAGCAGCAATTTCCAATTACAATTGTTTGTGATGCGATAAG
>ENA-ORXF01000740-ORXF01000740.1-marine-metagenome-genome-assembly--contig:-NODE-740-length-22460-cov-5.204396_pt1 | contig 22460 bp, 21 predicted proteins | sample MGYA00237864_ERZ511476 | MGnify/ENA primary metagenome ERZ511476 (study PRJEB26306, sample SAMN06343908) | marine metagenome | isolation source: coastal waters | place: Atlantic Ocean: West Antarctic...
CTACTATTGGAATAATCAGTAATGTTTGAGCTAAAACCATAGCATATGGCGTGTATAGTATGTCTAGGAAGCCAAATACCCCTTTTTTAGACACAAGAGTATATATTAGTAAACCAAGAACAACAGGAGGCATTCCCATTAAGGTATTAGATATAAGCACGATAAAGGATTGAAACCTATTTTTATAAAAAACTAAATAAGCTCCTAGCGGAATACTAATAGAAATAGCTATAAATAAAGCGGATAAGGTTACTTTTAATGAAAGATTGATTATTTCAAACAAATTACTATCTAAAGTAATAATTAAATTGAAAGCAGTCTCTAAAATATTAACTAGCATTATTTTCTAAATTATTTTTAACAATGTCGTAGCACTCATTAGCTATAGATCTTCTATCTTTATCGTCTACATAAATTAAGTCACATATAGTAACTTCTGCAGTAATATTATTCTGGAAAAGAACTTTTAAGATATTCAAAAATAAGGAATCTTTTCTTGTAAATGGCACGCTCGGGTGAATATTTTTATTGCGGTATGGGTATTTTATTATCACGCATTGCACAGGACTATTTGTATCAATAACACTAGCAAAGAGTCTAGGTTTAAATTTTAATAATTTTTTCCCACCAGAGGAAGTGCCCTCAGGAAAAATTGTTACATTTCTATGATGTGAAATAAATTTAGAGATTCCGTCTACTGCTAATGAAGCTGCATTTTTAGAGCCCCTATCTATAAATAGCATGTCAACTGCAGTTGTGATACGACCAATAATGGGCCATTTACTAACCTCGATTTTTGATAAGAAAGTCGTTTTAAAAATACTGCCAAGGATTATAATATCTAGCCAGGAAGAATGATTGGATATTATAAGATAATTACCTTTTTTAATTTTACCAATAATTTTAGTTTCAATGCCAACAATTGCCAAAATTTTTTTAAACCATAATCTTATCTTTTCTGCTTGCTCGTCATTTGCGCAAACATCAAACTTACCTATATCAGATATAATTTTATTTGTATTTGTGATGTGGGCAATAAACCTAAAGAGCTTAGGAAAAAAATATAAAATTCTCATAGCGCGATTATCCTAGGTAGAAAAATTATTAATGACCATCTACCAAATATTTGGTTTAGAAAAATTTGAGATGTTTGGTGTATTTTGTCTAAATCAGGCCTTTCCTCCCCACTAACTTTTATGTTAATAGAGTGTTTATTTATTATATCAGCTGTATCTTTGACTCCAAAATACTTATGGGGCACGACATGGTGCCAATGAAAAACCTTGTATCTAATAAATAGTAGTATGGGTTTGTACTCCAATCTTGCCTTATCTAGAGCTTCCTTAGACCATGAGAAGCAATCAACAGGGTTTTCTTCATGTTGTTTAGAATAAGGGTTAGTTTCCTTAGATAGACGATATATTTTCATAGCTCTGGTATTATATACATTATAATTAAAAAAAAATATTAGTAATGATACACGATATAAATCCCATTTTTATCACATTAGGAAGCTTCCATATTTATTGGTACGGAATAATGTATCTTGTTGCCTTTTTAATGGCATCGTATGTTGGAAATTACTACATTAAAAAAAAAGCTGTCGATATCAGCACCGAGAATTTTTCTGATTTATTATTTTATATTTTTTTTGGCGTTTTACTTGGAGGGAGAATTGGTTACTCAATTTTTTATAATTTATCATATACATTAGAAAATCCAATTTCAATATTATATATTTGGAATGGAGGGATGAGTTTCCACGGAGGCTTTATTGGGGTCTTCCTTAGCATTATATATTTCTGCAAAAAAGTAAATAAACCATTTTTTGAAATTACAGATTTTATAGTTAAATTAGTGCCAATTGGATTATTCACAGGAAGGATTGGAAATTTTATTAATGGAGAACTCTGGGGAAGTCCTACTAATTTACCATGGGGCGTTATCTTTTCTAAAATAGATAATATTGCAAGGCACCCAACTCAACTTTATGAGGCATTTCTTGAGGGACTACTATTGTTTATAATACTGAATGCTTTTACCCCTAAAAAAATAAAAACGTCGACCATAACTGCATATTTTTTAATTCTCTATTCATTATTTAGATTTTCTATAGAATTTTTTAGAATCCCAGATCTGCATATTGGATATCTACTATTTAATTGGGTTACAATGGGTCAAATATTATGCGTACCAATGTTTATTTTAGGTTTATATATTTTAAAAATAAGAAAAGGCAATTAAAACTATGAAGCAGTATCTTGATTTACTTGATCAAATTATAGAAAACGGTGTTGAAAAAAAGGATAGAACTGGTGTTGGTACTTTTTCAATATTTGGATATCAAACAAGATTTGATCTTTCAAAAGGTTTTCCACTTATCACAACTAAAAAAATTCATTTAAAGTCAGTTATACATGAGCTTCTATGGTTTTTAAAAGGCGATAGTAATATTGAATATTTAAATAAAAATGGAGTATCTATTTGGAATGAATGGGCTGATTCTAATGGAGATTTAGGAAGAATATATGGTGTTCAGTGGAGAAGCTGGGAAAAGAATGATAAATCTCATATTGATCAAATACAAAATTTAATGGACAGCTTAAGAGATAATCCAGACTCAAGAAGACACATTGTTTCTGCTTGGAATGTTGGAGAGATAAATGATATGGCGCTACCTCCTTGCCATTGTTTATTCCAATTCTATGTAGCCAATAATAAACTCTCATGTCAATTATACCAAAGAAGTGCAGATGCATTTTTAGGCGTCCCATTTAATATAGCTTCGTATTCGTTATTAGTTCATATGATTGCTAATGTACTTGATCTCGAAGTAGGAGATTTTATATATACAGTTGGTGATTTACATCTCTACAGTAATCATATTGAGCAAGCAAAAACGCAAATATTAAGAACGCCTTACAAATTACCTAACTTAAAAATAAAAAGGAAAGCTGAGGATATATTTACTTTTAAGTATAGTGATTTTGAAATATTAAACTATCAATCACATCCACATATTAGTGGATCTATCGCTGTATAATATGTCTTTATCAATAATAGTTGCAATGACAAATAATAGGGTTATCGGTAAAGATAATGAAATGCCATGGCATCTCTCTGACGATTTAAAAAATTTTAAAAAATTAACACTGGGTAAAACAGTAATAATGGGACGGTTAACTTATGACTCTATAGGGAAACCATTACCCAAAAGAAGGAATATAGTATTATCCAGAAGTTTAAAAGATGAAAAAGTTAACGTTTTTAGTAATGTGGAGGAAGCTCTTGAAGAAACGTCATCCGAAGAAGAGGTTTTTATAATAGGTGGTCAAGATATCTATTCGCAAACAATAAAAAAAGCAACTAAACTGTATATAACTATGATTGACTCTGAAATCGAAGGAGATAAATTTTTCCCTAATATTGATCTTTCTGACTGGAAAATAATTGATTCATTAGCATATAGTAAAGGCGAGTTTAATAGTCATGATTTTACGGCGCAAGTTTTTATCAAAAAAAATTAGCATTTTATTTCGTATCGCTTAATATTTTTGTTTTTCTCTATTTTTATAGCAGTCATTTTATTTCTCCAAACACACCCAGTATCAATAGATATCAGGTTTTTTGTTTCCAGAAAGCCTAATGTTGACCAATGACCAATTATAGTTTTATATTCTCTATATGCTTTGCTTTTAAATTCGTACCAAGGGATAAGATTAGAGGATTTGACGCTACTTGGATTTGATTTTTCTTTAAAATCCAGAGATAAATCTTTTTTTAGGTAACGCATCCTGGTGAATACATTGACAGCAAAAATTATTTTTTCTTTTTCATCTAGATCCTTGTTCCAATTTCTAGGTTCATTAGTCCAAAGTGATTCGATAAATTTTTTACAATGATCTCCTTTAAGTAAAAATTCAATTCTGGAAGATAAAGATAATATTTCTTTAGCGCCCCACTCTGGGTGTATCCCTGCATGAACAAGGATATATTTTAGCTCATTATCTAAATGCATTATCTTCTGATGCCTTAACCATCCAATTATTTCACTACTGTCTTTATGAAATAAAATATCATCAAAGAGATTTGTATCATGAGGCCATGGGTCAGCTTTAAAATAAGATGCTATTAAGTAAAAATCATGGTTTCCTAGAACGGTAATAGCTTTTTCATCTAAATCCATAACATATTTTATTACATCCAGAGACTGAGGTCCTTTATTCACTAAGTCGCCGGTTAACCACAAAGTATCTTTTTTTGTATTAAAATTTACTTCATTTAGAAGTTTTCTGAATTCTTTATAGCAGCCTTGAACATCGCCAATAGCAAAAGTAGACATACTTAATTGAGAATTTTAGGAGTATTTAGGGTGAATAATGGTATCTTCGCTTCAAATTCATACCCATTATCAGCGATCATTTGATAAGAGCCGTGCATGGATCCTACTGGAGAGTCGAGTACTGTTCCGCTAGTGTATTGAAATGACTCGTCAGTCTTTAATCTTGGTTGTTCGCCAATAACACCTAAACCTTTAACTTCCTCAGTTTTCCCGTTGGCATCAGTTATCACCCAATGTCTACTAACAAGCTTTGCAGGAATTTTTCCAGTATTTTTAATTATTATTGTGTAAGAAAAGACATATCTTCCTAGGCTTGGAGTAGATTGCTGCTCAATATATTGAGTTTGCACATCAATATCAATTTTATACAAATTTTCCATCATCTCTTATATCTCTATATAATTTAATCATCTCTGGAATGGACAATTCTTCAGCACGTTTATTTATATTATCATATAAATTATCATAATTGATCTTAAGGCAATTTTTAATTTTTTTTCTTCTCGTGCCGAATATTTTTTTGGTAAAATCTAAAAAGTTGTCAATTTCATAGGTCTCTAATAAAGTATTTTTTAGTGGGGTTAAGGACATAAAGGAGGAAAATATTTTTGGCTCAGGATAAAAATCAGAAGGGCTTATGTCAATATATTTTTCTGTTTTAAAAAATAATTGCATTAAGACAGAGAGCCTGCCAAAAGATTTATTACCATGATCTGAGATAATCCTGTCAACAAATTCTTTTTGCATCATAAAATAAACACTCTTAATATGATCTTTATTTTCCAGACATCGCATTAAAAGTTTTGTGGATATATTGTAAGGTATGTTTCCAATAACTCTGTATTTTTCTTTATATACTTTACTGAGTTCAGTCTTTAAAATATCTTCATTTCTAATATCTATATTCCCTGTATATTTAGTTAAGAGAAAATCGCATAATTTTTTATCTTTCTCAACACCAACATAATTTTTAGTCTTAGTAATTATATGCTTTGTAAGTGCTCCTTGTCCCGGCCCAACTTCGAGCACTAAATCATCTTCTGAGATATTTAATATCTCTATAATGGTATTTATAGTGTAAGAATTTATTAAAAAGTTTTGTCCTAATTTCTTATTTGGTTTAATGTTTGATTGCATTTTCTTGTTTTACAATTGCTATTGAGGTATTAATTGCTGATATTAAACTTCCAGCATCTGCTTTATTGGTGCCTGCGATATCTAATGCAGTGCCATGATCCACTGAAGTTCTTACTATAGGTAAACCTAAGGTTGTATTTACAATATTTCCAAATTCAAGAGTTTTGATAACAGGTAATGCTTGATCATGGTACATCGCTAAGATTATATCGCTATCTTTTCTAGTGAATATTGTATCGGCAGAGAATGGGCCATTTATATTAAATCCTTTTTCTCTCATAGATGTAATGATTGGAATAATAATATTTTCTTCTTCTTTGCCTAGATAACCGCCTTCGCCGGCATGTGGGTTTAATCCACATATATTAATTTTGGGGTTATTGATGCCAAATTTCTTATAAAGATCATCACTAATTATTTCAATGTAAGATTTTATTCTATTTTTTGTGATTAATTTTGGAACATCAACCAAAGGAACATGAGTTGTTAACAACGCTACTCTTAATTTTTGTGCGTGCAGCATCATAATTGGCATTCCACCAGTCTGATTTGCAATATATTCTGTATGACCCAAGAAATTTTCACCAAATTTCATTATAATATTCTTTTGTACTGGGCCTGTTACCATAGCAGCTGCATATTTTTTCATACAAGCGTTAATAGCAATATCTAGAGATTGCAAAATCATAGGCACATGTTTGATACTAGGAAAACCAACTTCAATTTTATCATGTGTCTTTATATCGTGGACTAGAATAGTGCCAGGTTTATTTGACGGCAAGTCATCGTCATGTAAATCTACATTTATTAAATTAATTTTTTTCTTTAAAAGGAAGGCTCTTTCTTCTAAGAGCTCTAGGCTTGTAATTGCAATTATTTTTGCAGGAAATTTTTTCTCTGCTATAGATAATAAAATATCATACCCAATACCGGACGGATCACCTGGCGTAACAAGAATTTTTGGTAAATTTTTCATTCAGAAAAAGGCGCCCAATTTTTTTTTGCACCTGTTTTTTTATTTTCTATGCCGTATTTATTTGGTTGATTATTATTTTCTGATATATACTTTATATAATTATCGTCTTTTAACTCTATAATCCAAGAATCTATAACTTCATCAGCTTTACTAGAGGTTAAGAATTGCCTAGCCATATTCCTCATTACGATATCCGAGTTATCCTGGTTTCTTTTACCTAGAACTTCGAGAATATGCCAGCCATACTGCGTGAAAAATGGCTTACTTATTTCATTTAATGGCAGAGTATCAATTTTATCTTCAAATTCAGGTACAAAAGAGCCTGGCGCAGACCAATCTAACTCACCACCAGAAGCTGCTGACAAAGTATCGTCAGAATGTGATCTTGCAAGATCAGGAAAAGATTCACCGCTTTCAATTCTTATTTTAAGGGCTAAGACTTTATCTTGAGCTATTTTGTCTGTTATAATTGCATTAGTTTTTATTAATATATGTCTAACTTTTCGTTCTTCTATTTCTGCATTCGCCATTTCTTTTTTATCTTCTAAATAAAATATATAAAAACCATTGATAGTTTCAATAATTCCGCTAATACTTTCTTTTTCTAAACCTTCCATTTCTTTTAGAAATATTGCTGGCACCTCGCTTAATTTTCTCCAGCCAAGGCTACCGCCTGACAAAGCGTTTCCACTGTCAGAATAATTTTGAGCAAGGTTAAAAAATTTCTCTCCATCTAGAAATTTTTTCAAAATCATTTCTATTTTTTTTTTAGCTGATAATTTTTCATCTGCTGATGGAGTTTCTGGTACTGATACAAGAATACTTGATATCATGTATTGATTATTTTCTTTAAAAATATGTGATTTATGCTCTATAAAATCATCAATTTCTTTTTTACTTATTCTAACTCTATCGGCGATAATTCTTCTTTGAATCTCTCTAGTAATAAGGTTTTCTTTTACTTCGTTCCTGTATAAATTATAGTCAATCCCCTGCTCTATAATTTTATTTCTAAATTCAGCAAGAGTTACTCCAGAATTCTTAGCTATATTTTCCATGGATTTATCAACCATCCACTCCTTAAACTCCAAACCCATTCTATCCGCGTAGTTTAGTTGGAGTCTTACATTAACCATCTGGCCTAATACTTGTTCTTGCATAAGGTCTGTATCTTGTGGGAGGGTTTTACCGCTAATTGTATACTGGCTTATTATAAAATTAAGCTTTTTTTCAAACTCAGATTGGGTAATCACATCATTTTCAATTATTACAATTGCCTGATCTAAAATTTTGGCAAAAGAGTTAGTGTGAAATAATATCATTACTATTATAAAAATTATATTTTTCATTATTTTAGTATTCTTTATCTGTGTATCCTTTAATACTGCTAGAAATTAAATCTCCAAGAGGCGTTCCTATATCAGTAAAACCTCTTAGCATAATTTGAAATTGAATATCTTTTTTGTAAGTTTCTGTACCCACTTTAAATTTTCTTTGCACTAGTCTAACTTTCCAGCAACAGCTTTCATATTCTAATCCAGCTAATGTCTCTATGTCATCTCCTGAGTCCGCATTATTTGAATTATTTTTTAAATCATAATTCCATCGCCCAAGTAATTTTAAATTATCACCCACACCCCAGGCAAAGCTCACATCTCCCTGGGCTGTTTTATTTTTAGAATATCTGTAGCTTGCATTAAAAACATTGTTATCTTTACCTTTGTATTGAAAAGTATGGTTATTATATTGTGTTTTTTGCTCTTTTCCATGAGTATCATATAAAAAAGTAGAAATAAGGCTGATATTTTCTGTTGGCTTGTATTCCATCTCAGCTATTAAATTTGAATTCGTTCTTGTGTCAGTAGTTTGATTATCTATAGATATCTTTCTATCCTGAAAGTAAACAATTCTACCAATACTAATATTAAATATATTCCTAAAACTTTCTAAATCATAGAAATTAGAAGAAAGTGAAATTGATAATTGATTAGCATCACTATTTCTATCTGCGCCAGAGAAACTATTATCCCTAAACATTTGAGCATAAGAGAACGAGCTTAATCCCGTATCAAATATAGGAATGGCATCTTGATTTACTTCTTCAGAATATAGATAAAATAACCTAGGTTTTATTTGGTGTACTAAATCTGATTTCGACATTTTTTTTGAAAAAATCATCTCACTATTTAAGCTAAAAATAGGTATGGTTTTACTAGGATTTGAGGAATAACCCAAACTCTGGTTATCTAAATTATACTGAGTATGCTGCAGTTTCAGTCTAGGGGTAATCTCTAGACCTTTCATTAAATATGTTTTATCAATACCAAATTGAAAATCTGCTCTGGTGCCATCAACTTTAGTATTGTGATCATGTTCCCATTTTGTAAATGATGACCAAAAATCATAGTTTATAATATCCTTATTCCACCTTTTGCTCACTTCTATTTTTGGAAGAAAGTCATAAGGCTGGTTTATCAATGCTACCGTTGTATCGTATGTTTGATAGCTTAAGAATTCCCCATATATTTTCCAGTCATCATGATTATATATTGCTTCTATATTTCTAAAACCATAAGATTTACTTGCATCATATATGCCATCCGAAAAGTCATTATAATAATCACTATCAGATACTTTTTCATAGTGCATATTCATGCGTAAATTTTTATTAATTTTTTGCTTATGATTCAGAAGGAATTTATACCTATCCTCTTCCGGTGCTCCAGTTGCCGCAGAATATTTAGAGTCATCTGCTAAATACGAGACATACATACTGCCATTATATTCTTTATGTAAATATCGAAAATTAGACTCAATTTTACTGCCTCTCTCCTGTATGTATGATGGCTGGATCAACATATCCATATTAGGCGCAATATTCCAGTAGAAGGGTGTAAAAACATCAGGCCCTTTTGCCCAACTTCCTCTCCAACCTGGAACCAAGAAGCCAGTTTTTCTTTGTTCGTCTAGAGAAAATTGCATATACGGTGTATAAAAAACTGGTATACCTTTCACAGTTATAAAGACATTTTTTCCTCTCCCAACTCCTTTTTCAAAATCTAACTCAGTTGTCTCACTTATAAGATTCCAATCAGGATCAATGAGATCGCATGTGGTGTAAGTAGAATTCCTTAAAAACATTTTTTTGTTTTTCAGGCGAACTGCATAGCTTGCTTTTCCTGATATATCAAGAGATGGGTACTTATATGTTGGAGCAAGAAAATCTGACCTAGATGTTTTGGTATCATATTCTGCGTAGGGCGCATCTACTTCCAAACCTTCATTGCTATAGGTTACATTCCCACTTAATCTAGCCCTGTCTTCAAGCTGAAGAATATTAGTTAGTTGGCTTTTTATAACTTCAGAGCCTCTAGTTATTTGCGTATCACCATGAAGTATAGTTATTTGTTTATTTTCATCACGAAAGGTCTCATTTGCTTCAATATTTATAATTTCTGAAGTCTCATTTACCTGACTTTCAACTTCACTAGTTTTTGTTTTTTTATGAGTGATTATTTCTGCAGAGGTTTTGTGCAACTCATAGACAGAACAACAAAAGAAATTCTCTTCAGCCGGTTCCTGTGAATATATTTCCGCTGAAAAAAGCGCGAATACACATATTGTTATGTTAATTAATTTTTTCATGTAAGATATATTATATATCAAATATTTGTGGTGATAATCCTATCATATTAACCTATTGAGTGTATTTTGAATAATCTTAAAAATAATATTTTTCTTCAAAAACAAGGAAAATTAAGCGTTCTGGCGCTGTTTGTCTTTATAGCTCTATCTTTAATGCTTTTTGTATTTCAACCTGAGCCAGAAGCTAATGTAAATCAGCCAATTCCGGTAGTTGTTAATACTACAAAGTTAAAAATGGAAAATATTGCTCCTAGAGTTGATTACACAGGAAGATTAGAACCATCTAAGAAAGCAGAGTTAAAGTTTGAAATTAACGGAAGACTGGCAAAGAAATTAGTTGAGCCCGGGTCAAAAGTTAAGGCAGGCGATACATTATTAATTCTTGAAGAGTATTATATATTTGAAAAATTATATAAGTTAGCTCTTAGGAATTACGAATTACAAACAAAAGAAGTGGAGAGAATGGCTGTGCTGGATAAAAAATCGCTACTCTCAAAGTCTCAATATGACAAAACTATCCAAAAGCAAATTGAATTAGAGTCCTTTATGTACAGAAGTAAGCAGGATTTCTATAAAACTTTTTTAAAGGCAAAATTTTCTGGCGTTATAAATCAGATCAATATTGATGAAGGAGACACAGTAAGTCCTAATATGGTTGTAGCCAATTTAATCGACAATTCAAGTTTAGATTTATATGTAGAGGTTAGAGGGAATGTTATTAAAGGTTTAAAACTAGGTATGAGCATTACAGTTACTTCTAAAGAAGTGATATCTTCAGGAAAATTAATAGCATTTCAAACAAGCCCTAATTTAGAAACTTATACTCATCTTTTAAGAATTAGAATTAAAGATGGGGATTTAAGAGCCGGAATGATGGCAACAGCAAAATTTATACTCCCAGAAATAAATAATAGTTTTGGCGTGCCGGTTTCATCAGTTTTAAATGATGATGGTAAAAAATTTATTTTTATAGTTCAAAATAAAAAATTAAAAAAACTAGAAATAAACCTTATTACAAGATTTGAAAAAATTTATGTTATCAGCGGCAACATAAAAGAAAACGATGTAATTGTAATAAAAGATGTCTCTTCTCTATCGGAAGATCAAGATGTCGTAATATCTAAAAACAATTAAAATTATGATAGATTATTCAATCAAAAATCCATTAATAGTAAATTTATTTTTATTATTAGTTGTAATCGTGGGCGTTATATCATGGAAAGCAATGCCTGAAGAAATGTTTCCAGTTGTTGAGAAAGATTCAATCAAGATAAATACCGTTTACAAGGGAGCATCTCCAGAGGAAGTAGAGAAGCAAGTCACTATCCCAATAGAGGATACTTTAGATAACCTTCAGGATATTGATTTCTATTATTCAAAAAGTTCTGAAGGAACATCCTCGGTTACACTTAGATTAAAACCAAATGCAGATGTCGACGAGCTTCTTAGAATTGTAAGAGATCTTACAGACGCTATAGATGGATTTCCGGAGGAAGCTGAAGAGCCTGATATAACTAGAGTTAAGACAAGATTTCCAGTAATAAGCGTAAGCGTGTATGGAGATACAAGGCAGAGCTTACTATTTAAAAACGCAAAAAGTATTAAACATAAAATCATGCAGCTTAATGGGGTAGCTGGTGTTGGGATAGCGGGAAATAGGGATGATGAGATCTGGGTAATTATAGACCCCTCTGTAATTTCTGCAAAAAGAATATCCTCAAAAGAAATAATTTCCGCTCTAGAGAACAATATCCGTGACTTACCTGGTGGATCAGTCAAGGCCGCGGAAGGCGATATTTTGTTAAGAGGCTTAGGGTCCTCTTCTATTGAAGCAATAGAAAATATTAATCTTAAGAATAATGACACGGGTGGGCAGTTATTATTAAAAGAGGTTGCTTCGGTCGAGCAAAGGCTCGAAGAAGAGAACTCTATAGGAAGATTTAATGGAAAAAACGCTGTAAACATGTCTGTGACAAAAACTTCTGACGCTTCAGTATTTGATGTTTCAAAGGATGTAAGGAATGTGATTAATAATTATTCATTACCTACCGGTTTAAAGCTCAGTGTATTCAGTGATTTTTCAAAAAATGTTAAAACTCGACTGGACACCGTAAAGTCATCAGGAATTATAGGGTTATTTTTACTTCTACTCTCATTGTATTTATTTTTAAATGTACGAGTTGCTTTTATAACGGCATTTGGAATTCCTGTTTCATTTTTAGTGGCGGCTTTCGGAATGTACATTTTTGGATACACCATCAATATGGTTTCATTATTCGCTTTTCTAGTAGCGCTAGGAATGATTGTAGACGATGCGATTATAGTTACAGAAAATACCTACAGGCATATAGAAAATGGTATGGATCCAGTATTAGCTGCAAAAATTGGGCCTAAAGAAGTTTTTTGGCCAATAATTGCCTCTACTTTAACCACCATAGCCGCATTTTTACCAATGTTTAGTATTTCTGGTACATTAGGGAAGTTTATCGAAGTTATTCCAGTTGTTGTAACCGTGGCCCTTTTGGGTTCGTTAGTGGAAGCTTTTGTAGTTCTTCCTTCGCATTGCGCAAGTTTTTTGAAAAAACCTAAAAAAGGTGACTTAAGAAAAGAGAAATGGAAAAAAGCATTATCTGTTTATAAAAAATATTTAACATTTTGTGTAAAAAATAGATATTTAGTTTCCAGTATAACAGTAGGTATTTTATGTGTAGTGATTTCCTTTGCTATCACTCGAGTGCCTTATTATCAATTTGGAAAAGTAGATAGTGGTCAATTTTTTATAAATGCAGAGGCTTCAATTACTAGTAGTGTGAGGGATAGTGAAAAGTTAGCAATTAAGATGGAAGAAAAAATCTTAGCGCAATTAGATGAAACAGAATTAGAATCGCTTTATACAAATGTGGGCGTTAGCTTTAAAGATTTCAGTAGATTTAGTCTCGGCAGTCAGTATATTCAAATTGTCGTGAGCTTAAAAAAAAGTACGCCACAAGGATTTGTTGATTACATTATTACACCATTAATGAACTTATCTTTTGAAAATTACGGAACAAGAGAGCGAAGTGAAAAAGACATTATTAATAAATTAAGAATAGAGCTTTCTTCTATAGCAGGACTACAAAAGCTAGCAATAAAAAAAGCTTCTGGCGGACCTGGAGGGTCTGACATAGTAATTGGCATTGTTGGCCAAAACCAAAAAAAATTAACAAAGTATGCAAAAGAAGTTGAGACTTTCTTATCACAAATAGAAGGGGTGAAAGATGTTGAGCAGGATCAAGATCCTGGAAAAGTTGAATTTAAATATAAGATTAATAACAGGGGTAAAGAATTAGGTTTATCGCAAGCCGATATTGCTAAATCAGTGCGCACAGGTTTTTTAGGAATTGAGGCCGCATATTTTAATTTGGACGGGGAGCGAGTTCCAGTTAGATTAATTTACTCAGAAAAATATAGAAACGATAGTAGTAAGATTTACCAGTTACCTATAGTTCTTAAATCTGGAAAAACAGTTTATTTGACAGAAGTTTCTGATATCGAAGTTTCAAGAGGTATGAATACAATTAGGCATAGAGATGGACAAAGGTTAGCGATAGTTAAAGCAGATGTTGATCCAACAGTAATTACTCCTATTGAGGTAACAGCTTTATTTGATAAAAAATATGGAAATATTTTTAATATCGATAAAAATTATGATTATATATATTTAGGGAGTAAAAAAAGAAGTAGAGAAAATTTTGCAGATATGAAAAAAACTGCCATGATATCAATAGCTATAATATTTTTCATATTAGCAGTCTTATTTAAGACGATCATTGATCCTTTAGTTGTTTTATTTTCCATTCCTTTTGCAGTGGTCGGTGTAATTCTAGGTCACATATTATTTGGGTATAATTTACAATTTCTTTCGGTGATAGGACTCCTAGCGCTAATAGGTATAGTGGTAAACGACTCCCTAATACTAATTGATTTTACAAAAAAATTACGAGCAGAAGGCAAAAATAAAATAGATGCAATTCTAGAGGCGTGCAATGTACGGGCAAGACCAATTATATTAACATCAGTGACAACTTTCTTGGGAGTTTCTCCATTGATATTTTTTGCTACGGGGCAAACTAAATTTTTATCCCCTATGGCGGTTAGTTTAGGTTTTGGTTTATTGTTTGCTACAATATTGATATTAATTGTTTTACCATGTTTTTATTTAATTATGGATGATTTGAAAGAAATAATTTTAGATAAATTAAAAACTAAATTTTAATTTTTATTTATAAAAAATGAGGCGTAAATTTGAGAAAATCATTTTTAGACTTAAATAGAGTAAATTCAGAAAAATTATTTTCCAGAAGATTTATTTTATTATTAATAATTTTATCAATACTTTCTTTATTATTGATAACTCGATTATATTACTTACAAGTAATAAGCTATGAGCATTTTGATACTTTATCTGAAACCAATCGTATAAAGTATATTCCAACGCCCCCAAGAAGAGGAGTTATATACGATAGAAATAATATAGTGCTAGCAGATAATGCCCCTCTATATTCTATAGAAATAAATATAAAAGAAGCTAAAGATATTAAAACAATTATAGATGCAGTAAATGTAGAAATTGGGTTAACAGCTAGTGAAATTAATATTTTTCATAAGAAGAAATTAAAATACTCGCATCATAATTCTATTATTCTCAAATCTAATCTAACTGAGTCTGAAATAGCGAAAGTACTATCAATTAGATATAAGTATGATGGTCTGGATGTCTCAGCCAGCTTACTGAGAGAATATCCATATAAAAAAATCTCCAGTCATGTATTAGGTCGCATAGGCTATATAGATAAGAAAGACCTAACTAGATTAGATAAAAAAAAATATCAAAGTAGTAAGTACGTAGGAAAAACAGGTATAGAAAAATATTATGAGAATCACTTACATGGAACTCCGGGCTACAAGCATGTTGAGATTAATGCTAGAGGAAGACAGTTAAGAGATATAGATGAGAAGCCGTCCATACCTGGCAAAGATCTTTATTTAACTATAGATATAGAGTTACAAAAGTACATGTATTCAAAATTACTAGGATATACAGGCTCTTCAGTAGCAATAAATCCTAAAAATGGAGAGATATTAGCTATGATCAGTGCTCCGGCATTGGATCCAAATCAAAAGCTTTGGAAGCTTGATTTTGATCAAGAAGAAGCTTCAAACCTTAAAAGCCCAATGTTTAATCGCGCTACTCATGGTCTGTATTCCCCAGGATCTACAATCAAACCAATCATGGCTTTAAATGGTTTGCATAAGAATATTATCAATGCATCTCAAGAGTTTTATGCGGGGCCATTTTTTCAACTTCCAAATAATTCAAGAAGATTTAGAGACTGGAAGCCTAAGGGTCATGGAACAGTTGACTTAGAGAAGTCTATAGTACAATCATGCGATGTATATTTTTATATGTTAGCCAATAACTTGGGTATTGATAACATTTCATCTTTTTTAAAATATTTTTCCTTTGGAGATAAAACAGGCTTAGATATGCCGTACGAGGCTTCAGGGGTTTTACCATCAAATAACTGGAAATTAAAAAATATTGGTACTAATTGGACAGATGGGGATACAGTGATCACAGGCATAGGGCAGGGGTATTTTTCAGCAACACCAATGCAATTAGCTTATTCAACAAGTATAATTGCAAATAAAGGCTCAATAGTAATTCCAAGGCTAAATAAAAATTCAAAACCAATTAAGAGTAAAGAGGTTTTAAAAAAAGAAAATTTTCTAAAGAATGCAATTAGCCCGGAATACTGGGAAACTATTACAGATGCAATGTATAAAGTGGTGAATCAAAAAAATGGAACTGCATACTGGGCTACAAAAAATAAAAGAAATAATATTGCAGGAAAAACTGGAACAGTACAGGTGTATGAGTTGTCACAAGAAACAGATGAAAGAAGCAAAGAAAACATACCGGACCATTTAAAAGATCATTCTTTATACATTGGTTTTGCACCAAGAGAAAATCCAAAAATAGTAATAGCAACAGTTATTGAGAATGTAGGTGGAGGAAGTAAATATGCGGCACCAATAAGTAATGAAATTATCAGCTATTATCTAGATAAAATAAGAGAGAAGAATTGATGGGTAATAAAATTTTAGGGATAACAGATTTTATATTATTTTCATCAATAGCATTGATTTCTATTTTTGGTTTAATATTGCTATATAGTGCTACAAATCAAGATATTGATGTTGTTATAAAACAAGGAACTAAGTTAATTTTTTGTTTTACTTTAATGTTACTAATAGGATCTATAAATATAAATAAAATAAAATCATTAACTCCTTATATTTATTTGTTGTGTATAGTTCTTCTCCTAGTGACATTATTCTGGGGTCATGACTCAAAAGGAGCTAAAAGATGGATTATATTTTATGGATTTTCCTTGCAGATATCTGAAATCTTAAAAATAATTGTGCCAATGATGATAGCTTGGTACATATCTAATTACGAAGACAAAGAAATTGAATTTAAGAAATTAATAATAAGTTTTATTATTATATTTATACCTATTGCATTTATTGTTAAGCAGCCAGACCTAGGAACCTCATTAATAATTTTATTATGTGGATTAATAACCTTATTTTTAAGCGGCATTAAGAATAATCATATAAAGTATCTTGTCGGTCTTTTCTTAATCGTAACGCCCTTGATATGGAGGTTTTTTCTACTGCCATATCAGAAGCAAAGAATAATGACATTAATAGAGCCAGCATCAGATCCTTTGGGGTCTGGCTATCACATCATACAATCAAAAATAGCTGTTGGTTCGGGTGGGTTTTTTGGCAAGGGTTTTTTGAATGGAACTCAGTCTCAATTAGAGTTTCTCCCGGAAAGAGGAACAGACTTTATTTTTGCGGTTTTTGCAGAGGAATTTGGATTTTTTGGAATATTAATATTATTTTTATTTTATTTAGCAATAATAATTCGATGTATTAATATAGCAACGAAAGCAAAAACATATTACGCTAAAATATTAGCAGGCAGCATAACATCTATATTTATATTATTGATACTAACAAATATATCTATGACTATAGGTTTATTGCCAGTCGTAGGAGTAACGCTTCCCCTATTAAGTCTTGGAGGAAGTGCGTTGTTATCAGTTTTTATAGCTTTTGGTATAATGTTTTCTATAAACAGGAGAATTTAAATGAAAATAGCTAGATTAAAAATATTAATTACAGGTGCTTTAACGTGTATTTTTATGAACCCAGTTTACTCGTTAGAAGAATCTAGTTTAAAAAAATATCATCAAGAAATAGAGTCAATCATAACCACCTTAGATGTTAAACATAACGTCTCGTCTGATTACTCAAGAAAGGTTATAGAGTCAATAAAATTTCGAGAAAAATCTTTAATCTCTATGAATAATGCAGCAGAAAGAAAGAAAACTTGGGAGGAGTATAAGTCAATATTTTTAACCCCAGGAAGAATAAATTCAGGGAGGGAATATTATAAAAAAAATTATAAAATTCTAAAAGAGATAGAGGATAAATATGGTGTCCCTAGTGAAATAATAGTATCTTTTTTAGGGGTTGAGACAAATTATGGTAAAGGCACTGGAAAAGTTAAAGTACTAGATTCCTTGGGAACTCTAGCTTTACAGCACCCGAGAAGAGGTAGATTTTTTAAACAGCAATTAATTTATTTCATAGTACTAACTTACAAAAATAATCTTAATTATGAAAACATATACGGATCATATGCAGGCGCCATGGGAGCGCCACAGTTTATGCCTGAAAGTTATATAAAAAAAGGCATTGATTATAATAATGATGGAAAAATAGATTTGTGGAATGATAAATACGATATTTATGCAAGTATAGCGAATTATCTAAATAAGAATGGCTGGCAAAAAGATAAGAGTATATATTCTGATATTATTATAAAAGATAAATATCTTGATAGTGTATTTCAAGAAGGAGATAGAAGAACAAATTTTATAAAAAATGAGGATTTAAAAAAAATATTAAAAACAAGTAATTTGAATTCAGGTAAAAAATATCTAATTTTATTAAGCAAGAAAAATAAAAAATATAAAATAGGTTACAAAAATTTTAAAGTAATTATGTCATACAACCCAAGCACATTCTACGCGATGATTGTTACAGAACTGAGCAAGAAGGTAGTTTCTAAATAATGAAAAAAACATATTTTCTTATTACTGTTATTTTTATTTTTACTGCAGGCTGTACGGCTATAAAAAGAAATAACGCCCCAGAAAATATTGAAAATAATATTTCTCATAAAATAATTCCAAAGTTAGAGAACTATGGGAAATATGGTAACCCAAAGTCTTATAAAGTATTTGGGGTCAGATATAAAACTCTTAACACACACATAGGGTATGCTGAAAAAGGAAAGGCATCTTGGTATGGAAAAAAATTCCATGGGCGATTAACGTCTACTCGAGAAGTATATAATATGTATAGGATATCTGCAGCTCATAAGAGTTTGCCAATACCATGCTACGTGAAAGTAACAAATCTAGATAACAACAAGTCCTTAATAGTTAGAGTTAATGATAGGGGGCCATTTAAAAAAGGCAGAATCATTGATCTTTCATATGCTGCAGCAAAAAAACTAGGGTTTATAGAGCAAGGTACGGCCAATGTTTATGTACAAGCAATAAACGTCAAATAGTATAGAAATCAAAATATATGTTTTATAAAATAAGTTTCAGATGATACAATAATAAAAAAACAGAATAAAAAAACAATATTTAGTAATGTAATGCAGTAATTACTAGACATATTTCATGAGGATATTGATGGCTAAATTTATAAAAAAAATATTTTTTGTATTTATTTTGATAGTGAATACATCCTTTGCGAGTAATGATTATCCATTCGCTGTTCCTGAAATAAATGTTTCAAGCTATGCGCTACTAGATGTGAAAACTGGCTCTATAATAGCTGGAAAGAGATTAGACAAGAAAGTTGAGCCTGCAAGTTTAACAAAAATAGCAACATTATATTTAGTATTCAAGTCTTTAGAATCTAAATATATAAGTGAAGATGAATACGCGATAGTAAGTAATAAGGCTTGGAAAATGCCAGGGTCTAGAATGTTTGTAGAGGTTGGGAAGAAAGTTAAAATAAGGGATTTATTACAAGGTGTAATAGTTCAATCAGGAAATGACGCAAGCGTAGTGTTAGCGGAACATATTGCGGGTAGTGAAAAATTCTTTGTAACAATGCTTAATAAACTAGCGAAGGATTTGGGATTAAAAAATACTAATTTTCAAAATGTTACAGGAATGCCAGATAAAGATCATTACACAACGGCTAGAGATTTAGCTATTTTATCGCAAAGACTAATACAAGATTTTCCAATTCAATACAAAAGGTTTGAGCAAAAAAAATATACATATAATGATATTACTCAGCACAATAGAAACAAATTATTGAGGACATATGATTTAGCGGATGGTATTAAGACAGGGCACACAAGCTCGGCAGGCCATTGCTTATCTGCGTCTGCCCAATTAGATGATACAAGATTTGTAGCTGTAATATTTGGAGCTAAGAACTCGAAAGCAAGATTTAAATACGCAAAAACACTTTTTAAGTTTGGATTTAGAAATTTCACTACAAAGAAATATTTTAAGAAGAATCAAATTATAGCTAGAGAGAGAATATGGAGCGGGCAAGATAAATATATTGATATTGGCTTTGATAGAGATATTTATATTACTAAGCTAAAATATGACGATAAAAAAATAGTTCCTAGAATAAATTTAACTTCTAAAATAACTGCTCCAATTAGAATTAATCAAAATTTAGGAACTATAGATTTCATGAGAGATAATAATATTATTGCCACTGAAAACATATATTCACTAAAAAGGATAGAAGAAGGAAATTTATACAGAAGAGCATACGATATCGTGGCAAATTTTTTTATAGAAGATTAAATATTGACTAATAAAGTTTTCATAAACAATATAATATGTGGTGCCGAAGAGGCAAAAATATCTATATTCGATAGAGGTTATTTGTTTTCAGATGGTATTTATGAACTCATACCATACTTTAATTGCAAATCATTCTTATTCGATGGTCATTACCTGAGACTCGAGCAAAGTCTAAAAATGATTGACCTTGAAAATCCTTATACAAAAAAAGAATGGGTTAGCAGGATTAATGAAATCACCAGTAGTTGTAAATATAAAAATTTCTCGCTTTACATACAGGTAACACGAGGCATACCAGAGAATTTTAACGATAATAATTTAAGAGAACATGCTGCTACAAAGAATTACACGCCTTCAGTAGTAATGTTTTGCTCAGAAATATCAGATTTATCAAAAAAAAATCTGCTAGGTCAGAAGGCCATAGTAATTGAAGATAAAAGGTGGCTTCAATGTGATATAAAATCAATAGCACTGCTTTTTAATTCATACGCAAAAACATTAGCACATAAAGAAAATGCATATGAGGCAATTTTAGTAAGAGATGGGTATGTTACCGAGGGCTGCACAAGTAATGTCTTTATTGTTAAAAATAATATTATTAAAACAGCCCCTCAAAGCAATCTAATACTTCCAGGTGTTACTAGAAAATTTTTGATAGATGAGGTTGCAGTAAGGTCTAACATTAATATTTCAATACAAAATTATACAGAAGCTGAGCTTATGAACGCAGATGAAGTATTTATAACAAATTCAACCCAAGGCATATTACCTATTACAAAACTTAATAATAATATATTAAATAAGGGGTCTTATGGGCCCGTCACAGAAATATTATATAAAGAATTTCTACAACATATTTTTTAAATGGAAAGTATAATTCAACACCAAAAAAAAATACTAAAATGTAGTGAATGCAAAGATATGGTAGGTATTCCGGTAGTAGGTAACCCAATAGAATCAAAAATTATATTAATAGGTCAAGCCCCAGGGATTAAAGAGGGTGACCTAAAAAGACCATTTGCTTGGACAGCCGGAAAGAATATGTTCAAATGGTTTTCTTCTATAGGAATAAATGAAGAGAAATTTAGAAATAGCATTTATATGTCTGCAGTATGTAGATGCTATCCAGGAAAAAATGTAAAAGGTTCTGGGGATAGAGTGCCAACAGTAGTAGAAATAAAAAAATGTGCTAAATGGCTAAATTTCGAGATTGATAAACTAAAACCAAAATTAATTATACCTGTAGGAAAGTTAGCTATTTCTCAGTTTTTAGTATTTGACAAACTAAACGAAGTAGTAGGTAAAAAAATAGTTTATTCAAAAAATAATTATAAAATTGATATCGTGTCACTACCTCATCCGTCTGGGTTATCAACATGGTATAAGAAGGATCCAGGAAAAAAGTTATTAAGAGATGCTCTGGAGATAATTAAAAATAACTATTATTGGCAATCACTTTTAAGATAACAATTTTTTTGCGTTTTCTAATTTTTTAATATCACCTACATCACACCATATTCCATCATGCATAAAGGCGGAAATTTTATTGTTATTAACTTCTTTTTCTAATACATCAATAAGTTTATATTTCCCAGGTTTAAAATTTTTAAAAATAATTGGATCTAAAACACTTATCCCTGAGTAAGTTAATTTTTTTGTATCACCCGTTATTATTCTTCCATTGCTACATGAGAAGTCGCCATTTAAATTATGCGTAGGATTTTCAACCATGACTAATACCCCATGATCATTTTGATCAATTTTTATATTAGATAATTTGCAGTCTGTATAAATATCAGAATTAATAACTAAGAAAGGATTGCCGCCTAAGAATGAAAGTGCGTTATGAATACCACCGCCAGTCTCTAGTGGGCCTGCGCTTTCAACAGAGTAAGTTATATTTACACCATATTTCTCTCCATTACCAATGAAGTCAATTATCATAGCTGACAAATAAGACACGTTAATAATTAATTCTAAAAAACCATGTTTTTTCAGGAGCAAGATATTATGCTCAATTAGCGTTATATTCCCTAATTGAATTAATGGCTTTGGAAGAGTTTTTGTAATAGAACCAAAACGCTCACCTTTACCGGCTGCTAGTATAATTGCTTTCATCTAAAGTATTAATTGCCTCTAATGCAAAAAAATTAATTATTTTAAGATTATCATAATTTGAAGTTGCGTGAACAATATAACCAAGAGTCCTTCTAAGGTGTTGTAAGTAATTATGTCTATTAAATTTTACGCTTAACCTACAGAAAATCCCTGAAGCTTTTAAATGTCTCTGAGCAGAAATTAGATGAAAATTATGAAAAAACTCGTCGTGAGAAAAATTATATTTATTATTATCATTAAAACCGTCCATAAAGAAATTTTTAAAAAAAATAAG
>ENA-ORXF01000742-ORXF01000742.1-marine-metagenome-genome-assembly--contig:-NODE-742-length-22387-cov-5.960870_pt1 | contig 22387 bp, 17 predicted proteins | sample MGYA00237864_ERZ511476 | MGnify/ENA primary metagenome ERZ511476 (study PRJEB26306, sample SAMN06343908) | marine metagenome | isolation source: coastal waters | place: Atlantic Ocean: West Antarctic...
CAGGACGTTTAAAAGAGTTTGCAAACGATGAAGAAGAAATTAGATTGGAAGAAAAATATGGCCAAATTTCTGATAAACTACACACTGCCTTGCACGAAGTTGTTGGGCATGCTTCTGGTCAAATAAATGAAGGTATTGGACAACCGAAAGAAACACTTCGAAACTATGCTTCTACGTTGGAAGAAGGCCGTGCAGATTTAGTTGGATTGTATTATTTAATGGATCCGAAATTAGAAGCATTAGGATTAACTGATAATTTTAAAGAGTTAGGAATGGCTGCCTTTGATGGATATATCAGAAATGGATTAATGGCACAATTGATACGTATTAATATAGGAGATGATATAGAAGAGGATCATATGGTAAATCGTCAATGGGTTTCTGCTTGGGCATTTGAACAAGGTGCAAAAGAAAATGTGATAGAAAAAATAATAAAAGAAAACGGAAACACCTCTTTCAATATTACGGATTATGAAAAGCTAAGAGAAATTTTTGGACGTTTATTGCGCGAGACGCAACGCATAAAATCTGAAGGCGATTTTGCAGCGGCTAAAAATTTAGTAGAAGGTTATGGTGTAAAAGTAGATCAGCAACTTCATAAAGAGGTTATCGAGAGAAATAAGCAGTTTACATCTGCACCGTATAGTGGTTTTGTGAATCCTGTTTTAGCACCAACTTTAGATGAAAATGAAGTAATTACAAATATTGTTGTAAAACAACCTGAAAATTTTGAAGAGCAAATGTTATTCTACGCTAAAAATTACAACTTTCTAGGAACAGAAAATTAAAACTTCAAAATATATAAACACAAAAACCGACGCTGAAAAGCGTCGGTTTTTGTGTTTATTAGAACAAGGTAAACAAAATTGAAAACTTGTTTTGAGAAGATAGACATCAGAGGTTTAAAAACTGATGAGGTCTATTAACATACTAATAAATTATTTAGCTTTTTCTATTTGTCATTCCTGAAGAGATAGGAACCCGTTATTAGCGGATTATAAATTCAGAAAAATAAAGAAGGTTAAGAAACCACTTCGTTTACTACTTTATAAATCAATTCATTTTCAAAACCTTTACGCATTAAGAAATCGATTAGTTTTTTCTTTCTTTTAAAGATATTAGGTTCAAAAATTACTTCATTTCTATTTTCTGTAATCCGATAGATAGTTGCAATATACTCCACTTCATCAATCTCTTTTAAAGCAGTTTTTAAATTATAAGTAGAGATATCTCTAAATTTTAATTCTCTCACAATACGCTGTTTCCCCCAACTCTTAATTCTGAATTTACCGCGTGCATAACTCTTAGCAAAACGTTCTTCATTTAAAAAATTATCTTTCATCAAACTTAAAAGAATCAATTCTCGAGCTTCTGGAATTAAATGAAACTCCCACATTTTTTGCTCTACTTCTTTATGGCATCTGTCTTGATAGGCACAGTAATTTTCTAACTTTCGCTTTATCTCATCAACCGAAAAATATTTTTTCTCTTTTTTAAACATGATTTCAAACATACAAAAAGGGCTGAAATTAAAATGGTTTCAGCCCTTTTTTTATTAATATCCTGCAAATTTTTTAGAAGCTTGTCGGTATAAGTATCTATTATTTAATTATTTGATTCTCATTATTTGCAAGTTTTAGCTGATGCGGCAACTGTCCTTTGATTCTCATTTTAAACTTTGTGATTAAAAAGAATAGAATAGGAACAACAATTAGCGTTAAAAAAGTTGCGATTAGTAAACCATAAATAACCGTTTTAGCCAAAGGTCCCCAGAAAATAAGATTATCTCCACCCATATAAATATTAGCGTCAAACTCACTAAAAAGTGTAAAGAAATTGATATTTAATCCAATTGCTAACGGAATTAATCCTAAAATGGTTGTAATTGCAGTTAGCAAAACAGGACGTAAACGGGCTGTTCCTGCTTTTACAACTGTTTCATACAAACTTTCTAGAGGTAAAAAAGTATCATCATCAATACCATCTTGTGTTTTTCTCCTATCGATTAATAATTCTGTGTAATCTAGCAAGACAACACCGTTATTTACAACAATTCCGGCAAGAGAGATAATACCAACCATAGTCATCATAATAACAAACGGCGCCCCTGATATTACAAGTCCTCCGAAAACACCAATGAAACTTAAAAAGATCGCTAACATAATAATACCTGGTTTAGAAACCGAGTTGAATTGGAAAATTAAAATAAAGAAAATCAATAGTAACCCTGTAAAGAAAGCTCCTACTAAAAAAGCCATTTCTTTATTTTGTTCTTCAATTTGACCTGTATAATCAATTTTAATTCCTTTAGGTAGATTGTCAAAACTTTTCATAGAATTTTGAACTCTAGCGACAACCGCACCAGCATCTGTTTCCCCTGGAGATAATGCCGAATAAATTGTTACCACTCTTTTTGTATCCTTGTGTTTTATAGCGCTAAATCCAGAACTGTTAGTTTGGGAAGCTACCGATGAAACAGGGATTTCTTTAATTTCACCAGAGGCAGGGTCTTTAAAGGTTATTTTCTGATTAAAAACAGCACTTTTATTGTACCTATCTTCCTTATTAAAACGAACATAAATATCATAATCTTCACCATTTTCTTTATAAATTCCCGCTTTATTACCAAAAATAGAAGCTCTTAATTGTTGCCCAACTTGCCCTGTGCTAACGCCTAATTCTCCTGCTTTTTTACGATCAACCAAAACTTGCATTCCTGGTTTTGATTTGTTTACATCAATTTTTAATTCGTCTACACCAGAAATACTTTGCGTGTTTAAATAATCACGCATCCTTTCGGCAGTAAAAATTAATTCTTCATAATTTTCACCCTTTAATTCGATGCTAATTGGTGGTCCAGACGGTGGGCCAGCGGCATCTTTTTCTACAGAAATTAGAACGCCAGGATAAATACCCACTAAGGCAGCTTGTACTTTTTGACGCAGAATTTCACTATCTTCTCCGCGTCTATATTTATACTCACGCATGGAGGCGGTAATTTTTCCTTTGTGTGGCATTTCTGCCGAAGACCCTCCATCTGTTTGCGGATTTCCAGCACCTTCACCAACTTGAGAAACGGTACTTTCTACCATAAAATTATAATCGCCATCTGTGTATTGATCTTGATTTAAAACACCATATACTTTTTGCTCAATCTGTTTGGTAATTTGATTTGTTTTCTCAATATCTGTGCCCTCAGGATATTCTATATAAACAATAATTTGATTTGGTTTGTTATCTGGAAAAAACTCAATTTTTGTTCTTTGAGACTCTATTGACATACCAAAAATTTTGAAGGCACCAACTAATAATAGAACCGTTCCAATAACAAGAAAATAAGGAGTCCGTCCAGAAAGTGCACTTTTCAATCGTCTTGAATACCAGTTTTCTAAAGCAACTAAGGTGTTTTTTTGAAAATAATTAGCTGCTCTTCGCAACACTAATCGATAAACCCATAACATAATTGCCGTGAATATTATTAAAGTTCCTAGAGTATTATATGCACCACCAAAAAAGAAAATTAACAAGCCAATAACCGTCATTATGCTGGTTAATTTAACGATACTTTTTATCGGCATATCTTTATCTTCTGTGCTCATAAATTGAGAAACTAACACTGAGTTGAAAAAGATTGCAACAAATAAAGAGGATCCTAAAACGATGGATAATGTAATTGGTAAAATAACCATAAATTGGCCCATTACTCCTGGCCAAAGTCCTAAAGGAATAAAAGCAGCAACAGTTGTTGCCGTAGAAATTATAATAGGAAAAGCAATTTCTCCAATTCCTTTTTTAGCAGCTTCCGTTCTTGTCATTCCTTCTTCGTCCATTAAACGGTATACGTTTTCAACAACTACAATTCCGTTATCTACTAGCATTCCAAGTCCCATAATTAGACCAAAAAGAACCATTGTATTTAAGGTGTGTCCTAACGCCCCTAAAATCATTAAAGACATAAACATAGACATTGGAATTGCGAAACCAACGAAAAGTGCATTTTTAAATCCTAAGAAAAACATTAAAACGATAACCACTAAAATAACACCAAAAATAATATTATTTACCAAGTCGTCTACTTGACCAATTGTTTTTGGAGATTGATCATTAGCGATTGTTACTTCTAAATCTGAAGGAAAGTTATTAATCTTAGCATTTGCTACAATTTTGCCAACTTTTTCTGCGGCAGTCACCATGTTTTCTCCAGATCTTTTCTTTACGTCTAGCATAACAACAGCAGTACCGTTTTCTCTAGCGTAGGTTGTTTTGTCTTTATCTTTAAAGAAAATTTCTGCGATGTCTTTTAAATAAATTGGGTTTCCTTCTTCAACCTTAACTACAAAGTCACCTAAATCAGAAGGGATGTCTATTTCTCCAATAATTCTAATGGTTCTTCTCTGTTGACTTGTAATAAAGTTACCAGCAGACATGGTTACATTTCCTTGTTTTATAGCACTGGTAATGTCGTCAAAACTAACTTTTGCGGCCATCATTTTATAAATATCTACCGCAACTTCGATCTCTTTGTCTTGCGCTCCACGAATATCTACTTTTTTGATTTCTGTTAGATCTTCAATTTCATCTTGTAAAGATTCTCCAAATTCTTTTAATTTTGAAACCGGATAATTCCCGGAAATATTAATATTTAAAATTGGAACCTCTTCAGACATGCTTAACTCAAAAATGTTTGGAGTTACTTTTGCACCGTTAAATGTAGGCCAATCTTCACTTGCAGTTTCTTGATCTATTTCATCCTTTACTGTTTGTTTCGCTTTGTCTACTTCAATATTTTCATCAAATTCTACGGTAATAATCGAGTAGTCCTCTTGTGAGGTTGAAGTAATTTCAACCACATTACTTAAAGATTTTAACTTCTCTTCTAATGGGTCCGTTATTAGTTTTTCTATATCTTCTGCTGTGTTTCCTGGGTATACAGAACTGATGTAAATCTTCGTTTCATTTATTTCAGGAAAATTTTCTCTAGGCATTGTAAAATATGCAGAAATCCCTAAATAAAAAATTAAAGACATCAATACATAAATAGTAGTTTTGTTACTTATTGCCCAAGAAGAGAGTTTAAATTCTTTATCTACTTGTTTGTTTTTATTTGCCATTTTTTCTACTATTTATTTATCACTTTTACAACTTGGCCATTATTAACGCTTCTTGCACCTTCCATAATAATCTCAGCATTGGTAGCAAGGTTTTTAGTAACTTCAATCATATCACCCTGCGTTTTTCCTGTTTCAATAATCAGTCTTTCCGCAACAGCTTCATTATTTGATTTTTTTTGCTTTAGAACATAAATATATTGTTGTCCTTTTGAATTTTCAGAAATAATACTTTGAGGTATTAAAATAGCATTTTCGTCTGTATAATCATTAATTTGAAGTTTAGCTGTTAAGTTTGGCTTTACATTTCCATTTTTATTTTCAACAGGAACTTCAATTTTAAAAGATCTATTATTAGGATTGATAAAACTACCTACTTGTCTAATAGAACTAGTTAAGGTTTCTCCTAAAACAGGAAACTCTACTTTAACCTCTTTGTTTTTTGTAATGCTTGCTATATAACTTTCAGGAACTTCTGCTTCAACATACATATTGTTTAAGTTTACAATTCTAAAAACTTCAGATCCTTGCCCAGGGGCAATAACGGTTCCAGGTTCTTTGATAACATTATCTATTACTCCCGAAAAAGGGGCCCTTATAGAAGCTTTGGATTGCTGACTTTTAAGTTGTTTTAGTGAGTTACTTTGAGCTTTGTAATTTGTTTTTGTTTGTAAAAACTGAATTTCAGAACCAATCTTTTGTTTCCACAAACGCTCTTGACGCTCGAAAGTTGTTTTAGCCAATTGTGTTGTTGCTTCTAGTTGTGCAACTTGATCACTTAATCCGCCGTCATCAATAGTTGCTAATAATTGTCCTTTCGTAACTCTTTGACCTTCTTTTACAAATACTTCTCGTAAAATTCCAGGCATTTCTGGATACACCAAAATATTCTGTTTCGTTTTTACGTTTCCTTGTATTTCTAAATAGTGATTAAAAATTGCAGTTTTTGCTGTAAAAGTAGTTATTAAAGGAAGTTTTTTAAATGTATCTTTTTTTAAAATAGCACTATTTAAAACTTCTAAATCTTTATTTATAGCTTCTAGATTGGTTATTATTTCTTTCTTTTTTTCTTTTAGTTCGGTTAAAGTTCCTGAAGAAACTAAGCTTTCTATAGAGGCTGTCTTTTTTTCTTCACAAGAGGTTAAGATAGCTGTTAGTACGAATAATAAATATATTTTTCTCATGGTTTGATAGTTATTTGATTGGTATGTTTAATGCGTTTTCTAATGTTGCTTTTGTTGCAATTACATCTAACATAGATTGAATGTATTTTTGTTGTTGCGCGTACAATTGATTTTGCGCTTGTAATAAATCAAAACTAGAAGAGATTCCCTCAAAAAATTTAATGCGTTGTTTCTTTTCTATTCTCTCTGCTAAGCCAACATTTTTCTTCGAAGTCTGATAATTTTCGATACTTAATTGATATTCGCTTTTTGCTTTTTGTGCTTGCAAAGAAAGTCGTTGTTTGATTTCTTCTAATCTTAAATCTGCAGTTTCTAAAGCTATTCTGGCTTGTGCAGTTTTAGCTTTTCTTCCGTAGCTACTAAAAATAGGAACATTTAAACTTACCCCTAGTAAAGAAGATTCAAACCATTCTTGATTGCTGTTAAAAAATGAAAAAGAATCTGAGAAAGCCTGACTTCCATAATTTACAAACGCGCTTAGAGTTGGTAAATATTTACTTTGTTCTAATTTCATCATTAAACGCTTCGTTTCTCTGTCATTTTCAGAAATTTTAAAATCGATATGGTTCGTGAAATTAAATGCAGTACCAATCAAGTCTAGGTCCATATTATTTTCTGCCAATCCATCTAAAGAGTCTGTAAGAATTAGCTTCGTTTCAATTGCATTTCCTAAAGAAAGATTTAGCATTTGGTATGCAATACCTTTCATTCGTAATACACTGTTTAATTCGTTTTTAACGTTTCCTAGCGTAATTTCTAATTGCTCTACATCTTCTTCTTCGTTGAATCCGTTTTCATAGATTTTTTGAGCATCACTAAAATTTTTCTGTAAAATTTTAATATTTTCTTTTAAAATTGAAATGCTTTTTTGAGTAACTAAAACATTTCCATAGGCATTTATAACAGCTTCTCTAGTTACCATTGCTGTTTTTTCTTGCGCTTGCTTAGAAATTTTTAAGAACGTTTTAGATGCCTGCAATCCGACAAGATAAGAACCATCAAACAAAAGTTGGGTTAAAGTAACAGAAGCGTTTACACTTTGTTTTGTTCCAAAAACTACTGGAATAAATCCTTCTGGTGGCGTTGGAGAGCTATTTGGAGTTAAATCAAAAAAGTCTTCAACAGTTTCCACTACAGAAGTTGTATTATCAAATGCTGCAGCTGGTAATAAAGAAACAGGTTGTCTTAAAAAATTTTGATAATCTGCTTTTGCATTTATTTGGGGCAAACCAATAGTGGTAGTCTCCCAAACTTTCTCTTTAGCAATCTCAATATCGTTTTTAGTTGCTTTTGCATTGTAACTGTTCTCTAAAGCAAAACTGATAGCTTCTTTTAAAGAAAGTTCTTGTATCTTTTCTTGTGCGCTTACAACGCATATAAAAAAGAAGGTAAAAAGTACTGGTACTAGTTTTTTCATTGGGGGTTTATTTCTTTGTTAATTGATTTTTAATTGATTTTCTAACTCTTGAATTCCTTTTTCTGTACTAATTCCTCTTAAATGATATTCTAAATATAGACTCGTTAGTGTGTTCATAGAATATTTTGTTAAAGGAAATATTTGTTGATCTTTAATACCAAGCATCCCACTAAAATAAATTCTACTGATAAAGTCCACGTCAATCGAACTTCTAAACACACCTGAATGTATCCCTCTTTTTAAATTATCCTGAATGGTTTCTTGCATAATTAGAAACTGTTTTTGTTTTAAAGACGCATATATTGCTGGATAATATTTTTGAAGCTGGTATAAAGGCGATGATTTTTCGTCCTTTAAATTTTCCATTACCACACGTTTAATATGAAACAATTCGTCAATAGGACCCATTTTTTGGTCACAAATAGTGTCTATACTACAACAAATAGTTTCAAACATATATTCTGTAACAGCACCTATTAAAGCCGTTTTGTTGCTAAAATACTTATAAAGTGTTTTTTTAGAGATGCCTAGAGCACTAGCAATTTCGTCCATCGTAACACTCTTAAAACCTAGGTTTAAGAAGAGTTCATTCGATTTTTTTAATATTTTATCCCTCATAATTCGAGCGCAAATATACGAACGGAAACTTTGGAAACAAAAATAGTTTCCAAAGTTTTAATAATTTTTTAACATTTCATTCTTGAAGTAGTATTTCTTTGTATTATTTTTACAGAAAATTATCGATTTGGACATTTTACATTATCAAAAGGAATTTTTATCTTATTTAGACGCAAAAGATTGGATTCATGAGCCTAAAAATTTATATGAACCTATAGATTATATTTTAAAGTTAGGAGGAAAGCGCATGCGACCAGTATTAACTTTAATAGCTTCAGATATTTTTTCTGATGATTTTAAAAAAGCATTACCTGCAGCATTAGCGGTTGAAGTTTTTCATAATTTTACATTAATTCATGACGATATTATGGATGCTGCCCCTTTGAGAAGAGGGAAAGCAACTGTTCATGAAAAATGGGACACCAATACAGGAATTCTTTCTGGTGATGCAATGCTAATCTTGGCATACCAATATTTTGAAAACTATGAACCTATTGTTTTTCAAAAATTAGCAAAGCTTTTTAGCAAAACGGCTTTAGAAGTCTGTGACGGACAACAATTAGATGTAGATTTTGAAACTAGAAACGATGTAACCATACCCGAATATATTCATATGATTCGTTTAAAAACATCTGTTTTAGTTGCAGCAGCATTAAAAATGGGTGCTATAGTTGCAGAAACAAATGACGATAATGCCAATTTAATTTATGATTTTGGTTTAAACCTTGGACTTGCTTTTCAGTTGCAAGACGATTATTTAGATACGTTTGGTAATCCAGAAACGTTTGGTAAACAAATAGGCGGTGATATTATAGAAAATAAAAAAACCTATTTATATCTTAAAGCATTAGAAGTCTCTAATAAAGATGACAAAGGAAAATTAAAATATTTATACAAAAAAAAATTAAAAGAAAATACGGTTAAAATTGCCGACATTAAAAGAATCTTTCAGCTAAACGAAATTCCTTTATTAATTAAGCAAGAAATAGAAAATTATACAGAAAAAGCATTTGATACTTTGGCTCAAATGGACATTAAAGATACAGACAAACAGCGCCTTAAAGATTTTGGTTTGTGGCTAATGAATAGATCTGTTTAAGATTCTTGTTTTTTATTGTGTTTTTTTAAAATAAAGAGTACATTTGCACCCAATATTTTTGGTCCCATAGCTCAGTTGGTTAGAGCATCTGACTCATAATCAGAGGGTCCTTGGTTCGAGCCCAAGTGGGACCACATTATTATAGAAGCCTTATAGTATATTTCTTTTAGAAGTTTTAGTAAAACGAAAGAAATAAGGTTGACGGAAGACTTTCTAGAATCTAGTTTTTCTGATAACAAAGAAATAAAAGCACCTGCCTACTTTCTAAGAATAAATTAAAAAAATTTTAACAAGAAAACCTATTCTCCTACTTTATTTAATGAGTTAGAAATTTTGATCGCTCAGTATTCAATACAAATTATTCTGACACAACTTCCTTCAAGTTTATAACAGAAATGATACCTGAAGTACAATTCTCTAATTTTATTAATTATACACACTGCTTAGTGAAACCTTTAATGACTACTTATTCACCTGAAGCGTTTATTAGTGCATTCTCATAAAATTAGGTTGACGAAGGGTCTTAGTTGCTAATTACATCTAAAAAAAATAGACTAATAAAATGGCTCGGCAGCTCATTACACCCAAATAGATGACTATAATCTATTGGGACTGCAAGGAACTTTTACACGCAGGAAATACATAGAAGCGCAAGGTCTGTGAAAAAGCAGGAATGGAAGTTATTATTCTAAACTTAACGCACCGGTTAGAGATAAACTGTTAGACTTTGATTCAAAATTACCGAAAAATGCGCTGCTGATTGAAGCAAAGTAACTTCAATTAGCAGCGCATTTATAAACAATATTTTACAATATAATGCCCATATTATAGCTACTTCGAAAACTAAATAAGACTACTTACTAAGGCAGAAAACAGCAAATATCTACCTGAAAAAGTAGTCTTAAAAACTCTATAAAGAGAGCACAAACCTGTTTTCTAGAAAGCCAAAGTTTATCATAAATATAGCAATAGAAAAAAAATCGTGAACCTGTTTTATATTAGAGGTTTTATCTATTCTCTACTTCTTAAATTAAGATTTTTTTACAACTAACCCTACTACAACCACATGTAACAAAGCACACTTTTCTTCTGCAGTAAAGACAAGTACTCTTTTTTTGAAACCATTACGAGCTATCTTTTTGAGTCTCCTTTAAGACTTACATTTCCATAACTTTTTCTATTTAAAATACTCGTAAAAGAAAACATTTACTCTGTAAATTCAATAGATTTTTTTAGCTGTCAAATGGCCTATTTAAAGCTTATTAGAATAATTAACCCAACTATTTACATGCCCAGCACTTGAAGCATGTACTAAAATATTTCTGTTTTTATCTAACAAAATATAGGTCGGTGTAGCGTTTACATAATAGTCTTTTGCCGCTTGAGTTTCCCAACCCTTAAAATCACAAAACATTTGCCAAGGCACATCTTTATAGGCTTTTTCAAAAACAGCTTTGTCTGTGTCTAAACTAATATATACTACTTCTAAGTCTTTTTTAGCCCGCCAAGCGTCATAATATTTTAAAAGCTCTAAACCTTCTTTCTTACAAGCTGGGCAATGGCTTGCGCCAAACACTAATAATACCGCTGTTTTTAGGTCGCTTAACTTTTTGGTGGCTGTTAATTGTATGTCTGGTGCTAAATTGCCTACTTTTAAAACGCCGTATTTTTGTAATTTATACTGCAATTTATCTTCTAAAACACAGGTGCATTCTTTTAAACTTAACAAGGTCTCAGACAAATGTGCTGCTACTTTAAACAAACTACGTTGCTCAAAAAGCTGTAATAAATTTATAGAAACTGTGTTTAGTAATGCCGTATTGTTTTTAATGTTCTCAATTAGATAGTCTGTACTTACATTCATTTGTGCATAGACACTGTCTAAAGGTTGCCCCATATTCTCTAATAAAAAGTAATGGCCTTCTATAAGCTCTTTGAATAGCCCAGAGGTTTTAAAATTGGCATTTGTAAAATCAATAGCTCTAAACTGTGCAATATTTTTAGGCAAACGTTCTGTAAAGTTATATATGGTTTTTGGCATAGCACTTACCAAGCTTCGCATAGGAGCGTACCAATGCACATAGCTGTCTTTTGGTAAATTTTGCAAAGCAGCTAAATTTCTAGTTTCTATGCCCTGTATTTCTTTTTCGATATTTTTTATAGCTTTTGGGGTCTTCTCTTTAAAATAAGGTGCTTTATATAACTTGGCCAAATAGCGCCAAGCTCCGTAAGCATTGTTATTTAATGTGGTGTTCTTTGCGATTTCTACAAAACTGTTATTTTCTATACTGCTGGTAAAAGTAAGGCTGTCTTTTTCTTTAAGGTGTGTGCCTTTTAAAACAACTTCTTCTTTGCCTACTGCCACAATTATACTACTCTTGTCTTGTGTTTTTAAAATGGCCATGCCAGTATAGTTTTTAGGGACTTCTAAGGTAAAAAAGCCCAAACTGTCTATAGTACTATTTCCTAAAACAGGATTGTTGTAATAGTTAAATCCAATAAGACTAATTGTTTGGCCTGCATGTTTTTTTAACTGGCCTTTTATGCTTTGAGCGCTTGTGGCAAGCGTACTTGAAATGGTTATTAATAGTAATAGTAATTTTATCATTGTTTATTTATTTATTATGAGCATGGCAAAAAATAATTTTCTTAACTGCAACCTACAAAGAAGCCATTTACCTTGTTGTTGCTATTTATATTCGCAGTACTGCTATTTATGTGCAGGTTTCTTGCATTGGTTTTACTTAAAAAGTAGTACACCAACAATTACCGCTAAAACCAGTATTGTTTAGTCGCTACCATTGCAGTTGCGTGTTGTTAAAACATCGGTTTTTAGTTTAAAAAAAATGACATAAAAGGTCTTATTCTTAATTAAATTTTCTGGTTATACAGAAAATTAAAAACACGTAAATTAGGAACTTCTTTAAGGTTTTTGTTGGAATAAAAAAATATACTTATTGCAAGATATACTATTCTAAAACGTTTTTGCAATAGCTCTGGCTTTATCTTTTTGTTCCCCAAGTAATAGATTCGACAATTCTCTTATATGCCTCTTTAATTAAATATCGTTTTTACCCTTTATTACTCCTAAATCTTTTAAAACGCCAATAAATATAACGTTTCTAAATATTCTCTCCTGTTTACTATGCATAGAATTCAATGTTTATTTTTACTTTTTATTCGTTTTAAAAGGAATCACTTCTTTTCAATTGCCGCAAAGGCTCTTTCTTCTTTAATAGTTGTACAAAAAATATTTTCTTATGACTGACACAGGTTGCTAAATAAATAAGCCTTTCTCAAAAGGAGAAGTATTTTTTAATGTTACTAATTGGGTGTAAGTCATGCTTGGTGGTAATAAAAAACCTTTGGTGGTAGATTTTAATTCTAAAATAGCAGATTTCTCTGGATTATTTGTGCCCAATCCCCTTTGGGCATGTACCGAAATACACATAAAAAACACCATTGTACACGCCGATTTTGAAAGTAACTTTTTCATTTTTATTCTTACTATTTATTCTTCTTATAATGTTGTTTTAGATATCTATTAAAACCCTGTCCCAAGATTATCTGCTGGGCTAGCAGCCTGTACTTTTTTTTTTGGTTTAGTCTTAAAAAGGTATCAGAACACAGCTTCTTTAAAGCAGTGTAATATATATTTTTAAGCAGCTAAAATTATTTTTTCTATTATCGTCATTTTAAAAAAAATAGACCACTTCTCGGTTTTTAAATACCCTGCTACCCTAAAAAGGGATAGCAGGTTAAAGTACCAAAGGGTACAAATAAATACAAAGTGACTACTCCTGAATGCAACGCACAGATATGCCCTGCGCTCTAGAGCTAGCGTTCGTGTTAGCATTAATGCTACTGAAGTACAGGCGACGTGCGTCACTACCATTAAACGTACTAGACCAATAGAAGCCGTAGTTACTGGTAAGTTCGCCTGTTCCGCGTAAACGATAACCAGCTACGGGGAGTTTTAACACAGAAGCGAAAGCCCCAGCAGCGTTGTTTTGTGCGCTACCTGTTCCCCAAAAACCTGTTCCACCGTTATTGCGTTCTGCCTCTAGCTCTGCATCTGTAGGTATACGGTAACCTGCTGGGCAAGGGTCGTTTGCAGTAACTTTTACTGGGGCACCCACTGTTCCAGAATTCCAAAGGACATCATTTTGTGGATTTATCCAATCATTAGGATCAGCATTGGTTGTAATAAAATTGGTACCAGCTGCTGTAGCATCAGCTACTGGACCAGCTGCTGTAGTTATTGCCGCACCAAATTCTTGTTTTTTACCCCATTGGTAATGGTTACCATAAGAATCTTCGTCTGTGCTGCTCGTGGCAACTTGGGTCGCACCTAAGTTACGGTCCATCCAAACTTTACCTGTAGTACTTGTAACAGTTAGAAATTCAAACTCCTTAATGCAACGCACAGAGAAGCCGTGCGCACGACCGCTATTGTTCACGTTAGCACTAGTGCTAGAGAAAAGCAGGCGATGTCGGTTATCACCACCAGCCGAACTACTAGACCAATAGAGGCCTCTGCTACCTTCACTGACATACGCGCCTGATTTTAAGAGGTAACCAGCTGCGGAGAGTTTTAACGCAGAAGTAAAAGCACCAGCAGCACCTTCGTTTTGTGCGTTACCCGTTCCCCAAAAACTTGTTCCACCCATATTGCGTTCTGCATCTAATTCCGATGCTGTGGGCACTCTAAAACCAGCTGGGCAAGGATCTTGTAGCCCTTTATTGCTGCCATTACTCCAGCTAAGATTATTTGTATTACCACCATTTACATCCCATACACCATTTATAGAGGCACCAGAACCTGCGATAGTAGCAGTACCCCATTGGTAAAAATCTCCATAAGATAGTGGATCATCAGAAGCGGTAGCAACTTGGCTCGCCCCTAAATTACGGTCCATCCAAATTCTACCAGTTGGACCCTTAACCTCTTTTACTTGTGTTGGGGTTGTTTTGCTACCTATTAAACCTATAAAGTTATCCCCATCAAATACAAGAATATCTTTAATATTACAATCTGTACAATACACCATTAAACCCTCTAGAGGAGCGTTGTTTTTTAATGTTAGTATTTGGGCAGAAGTCATGCGCGGTGGTAAAAAACCTTTGGTGGTCGATTTTAATTCTAAAATAGCAGATTTTTCTGGATTATTTGTACCCAATCCCCTTTGAGCATGTACCGAAATACACATAAAAAACACAATTGTATACACCAATTTTGAAAGTAACTTTTTCATTTTTATTCTTTTTATTCTTAATCTTTACTTTTTTTTAGCTTTAAAAAACAACTAAAAAAGCCCTATTTTACTAGCGATACAGGCTTGATGAACTCTTTTAATTGCCCTTTCAATTTACACCAGTGTTATGTGCTATCATTTAGTAGCCCACGCTTCTGTGAATAGTTTATTGCCTCTTCTTTGTGCTTGCATACCTCCTATTTTCTTTTTCATAGGCATCCGTGTCTACATCTTAATGCAACGAATAGAGAAGCCGTGACTCCTATTAGTATTCTTGGGAGCTCCGAAAATTCGAATTGCATCGGACCCAGATACAGTGCTAGACCAATAGAAAAGGTCTTCTCCAACTTGGGTTAAATCACTATCGCGATGCCGGTAACCAGCAGAAGGTAGTTTAAGTCTGCTAAAAAATGGGGTTATTGTGTTTCCTGTTCCCCATTCATTAATTCCTCCCTGATTTCGTTCTGCTTCCCACTCCGTTTCTGTAGGGACTCTAAAACCTTCAGGACAAGGATCTTGTGATCCTTTTAACGCATTCCACGATGGGTCATCTTGGACTGCTTTGGTGCCACCATTCCAGCTAAAGTTTCTTGTATTACCGCCATTTGCATCGTTTATTCCATTTATCTCTGTATAATTACCTGCGGGATTGCCATTACCCCATTTGTAATAATCTCCGTAAGACAGTACATCATTATAAGCGGTAGCAACTTGGCTTGCGCCTAAATTACGGTCCATCCAAACTTTACCTGTATTACTTGTAATCGCTTGTAATTTGGTTATTTTGACATCTACTGAACTTATAAATGCAGTGCCATCAAATACAACCACACCTCTTGTTGGACAATCCGAACAATACACCAATAAACCCTCTGCAGGAGAAGTGTTTTTTAATATTCCTAATTGGGCAGAAGTCATGCTTGGTGGTAAAAAACCTTGGGTAGTCGATTTTAATTCTAAAATAGCAGACTTATCTGGATTATTTGTGCCAATACCCCTTTGTGCGCATACCGAAATACACATAAAAAACACAATTGTATACACCAATTTTGAAAGTAACTTTTTCATTTTTATTCTTTTTAATCTTAATCTTTGCTTTTTTTTAGCTTTAAAAAACCACTATAAAATCATTATTTTACGAGCGATACAGGCTTGATAAACTCTTTCATCTCTAGGTTATGAGTATTGTCTGCTATTTTTTTGTTTTTATCAACCATCATATCTCTAGAATTTATTTTTAATAATTAGTTCTTTCGTATGTTTTACACTGTTTGCTACCAATTGCATTAGGTTGTTAAATTATGTGGCCAAGCAGCAATATTTACAATTTTCATTTTAAAGCCTTTTTACCCATCTATTAGGGGAGTATGCTACTCTTTTTTTAACGTTTTCTTCTTGTTTTGCATACTTGTTATTTTTGTAATTGCTATTAAACTATTGCTTAATGCAACGGATAGGGAAGCCGTGATTCCTCGAATAAGAATAATTTGCTCTCGCAAATGCTTCTGTGGGATCAGCTGCTACTGTAGTGCTATTCCAATAGAAATAGCCACCTTCAACAGTGTGATAGATTCCATTGAAATGGCGGTAACCAGCAAAGGGTAGTTTAAGTATGCTGAAAAATGGGGTTGTTGTGTCTCCTGTTCCCCATTCATTAGTTCCTCCCTGATCTTGTTCTGCCCTCCACTCAGATACTGTAGGGACTCTAAAACCTGTAGGACAAGGATCTTGTGACCCTTTTGTCGCATTCCAAGATGGGTCATCTTGGGCTGCTTCGGTGCCACCATTCCAGCTAAGGTTACTTGCATTACCACCATCTGTATCCCATACTCCATTTGTAGATGTTTTAGTACCTGCGGGATTGGCATTACCCCATTGGTAATAATCTCCGAAAGACAGTTCATCATTAACGGCGGTAGCAACTTGGCTAGCGCCTAAATTACGGTCCATCCAAACTTTACCTGTATTGGTTGTAACCGTTTGTTCTTCAAAATCTTTAATGCATCTAACGGATTAGGAATGGATGTTGTTGAGCAATTAGAGACGAGGATTAAGAGGAACAAGGCTCCAAAAGAGTTATATAAATTAGTTTTTAGTTGCACTAGTTTATTTTGATGGCCATGAGAATTCTTTCGTAGCAAAAGGCACGAATAAAAACTTAGATTCACCAAGCTCAAGAATGTCATAAGCCTTTAATTGTGAAGGAGTTTCAACAACCTTCTCATTTAGATACACTAAACCACGACCATCTCCAGCTGACACTGTAAAAGTTAAAGCTCTTGGATCAAAGGTAATGGATGCATGATTTTCACGAGAGACTGAATCATCTCCATTTATCATAATATCCATATTTGCCGATCTACCTACGAAATTTCTTTCAGTTTTAATTCGATAGTCTCGTCCTATATCTGCTCCAGAAATACAAACCAACCATCCACACACAGGATCAATTCCAGATTCCTTTTTTACAAGCGCAACGGTAACTTCGTCATCTAAATCTACCTCTGCATCTAATGCCATAGTAGTATCGTCATCAAAATTTATGTTTAAAGGAGGCGGTGATAATGGTGCTTGAGCATATTTCCCCAAGCCTTCGGTTGCTGATGTAACACCTGAAGTATTGTCTTGATCTAGTAATTGAGTAACCTCCTCGCTTGCTGGAGCCACATTAGCTGGTGATACCCCGCATCCTTGGCAAGAATCAAACTGACCGTTATTATAATACTTGCCACAATTTCCACATTTTACAACTGCCATAACTATCTCCTTTCGTTAATTTCAAGCACAAATGTTGAATCAGGCTTGCCTAAATAAATCTTAGCTCCACTGGTAACTCGTTCGGTTGACCCTGACTTCATTCTAGTGCCATTGATGAATGTTCCATTTTTGGATTTAAGATCTTGTAGCAAAAAGGTTCCAGTTGGCGCATCAAAATTAATTGAGCAATGGAGTTTGCTGATGTAAGGCCAATTCATTGGAAAAGTAGCGTTAGATTGGGAGTCTCTGCCAAGAAATACTTGAGCAGAAAGATTCAATACTTGGGGCGTCACTGAAAGATCTTGAAATACTGCTCTGGGTTCAATAGTTGGCTCCACTTGTTTAGGGCGAGAATTTTCTTCGTCAAATTGAGAAATGCTCTGATTCGAGCGCGCTAGCGGCTGTGTTGTGCAAAGATACAGACCAAAAAAAGCAAGAATAATACCCATCACCATAATCAACATTCCATCAAAGATGGAATTTAAAGATGTAATGGCATTTTTAATAGTTGATCCGCTCTGATAATCAATTGATCTGCGGTTTAAAACAGTCATTAACTCTCTGACGCTGATCGAATAGCCAACACCGTCCGTTCCAGTGTCTCTCGCAGTATTAACACCTATAAGTTGCCCGTTAGACAAAAACAAAGGTCCGCCAGAGATACCTGGGTTTAAAGCAGTGTCTGTTTGGATATATGAAACTTGATCAAGAAGATATTCACTGCTAATAACGCCTTTAAATATTTGGGGTTCCAGGAAGCTTTCAAGCAAACTGTAATTTCCTTCGATCTCTTGATCATCTCCTAAGGATTCATAGTAATTAGCTAAACTGCTATCTGTTGCGGCCGTGCTTGGAAAACCAACACCATAGACCTCGGCACCTTTTTCAATAGGCCCTGTGAACAAAGTAACAATTTTTGGAGTTACCAAAGGTGTGGAGTCGAAATCATCGTCAGCCTCTGATGTAGGTTGCTTTTTTAGCCTCAAAATTGCTAAGTCAGGATTTTTACTCGTATATAGTTGTCTTGAAGCAGTAAAAATTGGGATGCCGTCTACAGATTGGGTAACGATGTCGCAAGTGCTGCCAGTCGGTGAAACATGCTCATTGGTTACTATAGTGTTCTCGTTAATGTAAAACCCTGAACCAGTTACAGAAACAGAGCGTTTTGTTTCACCAATAGGATGATCGCACATCAATTTCGCTGATGAGTCTGTCATATTTTGTGGAGAAGATTTTGGACCAAAAACTGAGATTGAAATTAAAATGCACCCTATTAATATAGAGATAGACCCATAAATGATCGATTTAGATGTCATGATTAAACTCCGTCAATAAAGAGATTTTAGCACTCAAAGTTATCACACAATTATGTTATTAGCACTATATTGGCTTAATCCTAGATAATTAACAGCTTAGAAAAGTTTAGTTAATTTAGTATTTTTTACTCAAAACAACTTTCATCAAACTAGAGTTAAAAACTTATTTATATTTCTGATACGCATTCTGGAAGCAATTTGTTGAGTGAGTCTTCTGCGACACCCTGGAGTCGGCAATTTGTAACTTTGGTGTTAGCTTCGGGCTGAGTGGTATCTTGGGTCTCTTTTGGAGTTTTATTTTTCTTGAGTGGTGGCATGCAGCCAACAATTGTTTCAATACAATCAGCTTCAGGCACTATTTGTTGCTCTAAAATTAAAGGCTGAGATTCTCCAGGTGTCAATTCCTGCTCGTTATCTCTAACAGATTTTTCTGATATGGCATTGCTAGATTTTGTAACAGGCAATGTTACATCAGCATCAATATTGCTGCTATATGGAAGTAATTCTTTAGTCTGGCTTACTTTATTTTCAAGCTTTGGAGCAGGAGTAGTTTCTGTTTCTTCTGCATTTGGATAAACAATAAAAGGAAGTTCATCCTCTGGGGGATCTTTACGCTCAACATTTTTAATAGGTTTGCTAGTTTCATTGATACTTTGGTCCATGGCTGGCTTAGATTCAGGCGGTTGTGTCAGTGTATTGGTAATTTGCTCGCCATCTAATACTTTGCTTTTAATGCTGTTATCTTCGATGGGGCTAATAGTAGGATTGATTTCAGGTTCAGCTGCTTGTGATTCTGCAATGTTTTCTTGATTGTCTTCACTGCTAAGCATTGGGTTTCCATCATAAGCTCTGGGAGAGCTTGCTTCGGAAACAATAGGGGTTGGTGAAAAAGGCCCTAATTCTAAAAAAAATATAATCCCAAAAGAGCTTACACTCAGGAGGAAAAGCCAAATAAATAAAATTTTACGGGCCTTTTTAGGCTTAGAATCTGCACCGGTATTAATAGTAATAACGGATGCAGTTAAATTATCTTGTTTTTTTAATTGCTTAGTTAGTTTTAGCGATATCAATGCCTCGGCGTAGTTTATTTTTGTAGTTTTAATCGTCTGGATAAACTCCAAGTCAGAAATATGAGCATAGAGCCCATCACTACAAAGAAGTATTTTGTCTCCATGAGCACATTTTAAGGGCTCTTTGGAAGAATCAATTTTTGCTATTTCTTTATCCCCTATGTAACTTGTTAAAGCTGCTTTTTGAGAGTTGTTGTTTACCTCTTCAATAGTCAACTCGCCCTTCTCAACTAATTCCAGTAAATCATTTTCATAGTTGTGATCTTTAGTTAAGCAAGTGATTGAGTCTTGTTTGATTTGATAGATTCTACTATCACCAACTGAAATCCAATGCACCATATTGGAAATACTTACAGCTGCTACGATTGTTGTTCCAAGCTTTCCATCTAGTCCTTGGGCGCTCGAAAAATCATAAACAGCCTTATTGCAATGAATCACAGCTCTCTTTAATGCAGAGTCAATCGACTCGTCTGATGGTTTAGATTTATATGCATGAATAAAAGATTTGATGGCAAGGTCACTGGCTTGCTTGCCCTGTTCAAGGCCACCCATTCCGTCTGCAACAATTACAAGACTGCCTCCGTGAGCAAGAAAATCTTTATTTGTATCAACCCATTGACCAAATGAATCTTGCTGCTCTTTTCTGGTGCCTTGCGCTTGAAATGTATCAATTATATTTTGCATAATCAGCTCTTAAAGTTAATTCTAAATTCAGCCTTCCCTAGGCTCAGTGAATCTAAATTGGATAACGGGTATGCCTTGGTAATTCTTGCACCATTTACAAAGGTCCCATTGGTAGAATTTAAATCTTCTATAGTTAAAAGATTGTCTTTAAAACTTAGCTTGCAATGAGTGCCAGAGACTTCTTTGTGCTCCTTAAGAATTAAAGCGCACTTTGAAGACCTGCCAATTATAAAATCACTCCCGATGGTAATTGAATGCTTGGTGGAAGATCTTAAAAAGACCAATTGACAATTTAATTTCGTGGAAGAATCTTTCATTGCATTTTGCGCCACTGCCCATGAATTATCGACTGGAGGCTGCGAATCAGATTCCATCTCAGGCATTGTGGCTTGAAAGTCTAGGTTTGTTGGAAGCGTAGCGAATTGATTATTTTTTCTAAAAACTCGCACCATTATAATTATTAGCATAAACAGTAACAAAACTGCAGCGACGATATACAAATACTTCATGCTGATTCCCAATAAAGTTTTATTTGGAGCTGGCTGAGCCTGCAAGGATGATGATTGAATAGATGTCTGCGGTAATAGTAAATTTGAAGATGCAGACAATGCTTGATCTTTAATAAAAATATTCAGTTTAAAGTCTATTATCGAGCCATCGTAGTTACATTTATCACAATACGAGGTAAGCATAAAAACATTATCTATAGATTGTTTAGCGGCCTCAAATGCATTGTCAATACCTAACCTGTTTGCATCAAAAAATAGACCATTTGAAGTCTTGCTAATAGATTTCATAAGGTTAATACCAAAGATTTTTTCAGGTGTCATTTTCTCTGCAAAACCAATCATGAATGTTGGTGTGCCACTTGTATCGATTACTTCCATCACAGCTTCCTTCGTGGGTCCACCTTCAATCTCATCGAGGCCGTCGGTTAAACAGATAATGACTCTACGATATGGGACTTTAGAATTATTTTGAGCTGCAAATTGATAGGTTTGTATGAGCCCATCATAAAATCGAGTCTCCATATCGGATCGTTGGACTTTATCTAAAGCTAAAAGAAAATCATCTTTATAGAACGTGTAATCTTGTAAAAATAATACCTCTTCTCCAAAACTTACTAGACTAACTGAGTCGCCCTCTTCAAGGTTCTCAGCCCAAGCCGCAATTGAGGCCTTAATTAAATTAAAGTTTTGAATAGACATGGATTTAGAAATATCAATCATGAAGGTATAGGCGGTTCCAAATCTTGATGATTCAAATTTTTCTAACCTTCTAACGTCGCCGTAACGATCGCCATACAAAACACTAATGTCTAAAACATCGAACTCCTCAATTAAATTAGATTGCTCGTCATAGGCTCCAAAGAAAGTTTGAAGCTTTTTATTTTCCAAGACTTGATGTTCTATGTTTAAAGAAATTTCAGATGCTGCAACAAAAGAAGTTGCGCCCATAAAAAACCATGGCAACAGGATAAAAGATAATAAAAATTTTCGTATGTTAAAGATCACACTGATAGCCATATTTTTTTGCTTTTTTGATAAATGAAGTTTTGTCATTTGTTTTGGTTGAGGTCAAGGCTGAGTTACAACACCCAATACCACTATTTAACGAACATGATTCTTTAAAATACTTTAATGCAGAGCTTTTTTCATACTTCTCACCCCAAGTACCTAGAGCAAGCGAGCCCAAGGTATTTAAAACAAATGGATTTTTGGTGCCCTGATTATATGCTTGCATGCAATATGTTCGAGCATTTTTTACATTCCTTTGCGAATAGTTGTATAAATAAATATCACACAAGGAAATCATAGAATCAATGTCATTAAGCCTAGCTGCGTTATTAAAAAATGAAATAGAAGATTTGAAAAGTGAT
>ENA-ORXF01000746-ORXF01000746.1-marine-metagenome-genome-assembly--contig:-NODE-746-length-22327-cov-4.420000_pt1 | contig 22327 bp, 22 predicted proteins | sample MGYA00237864_ERZ511476 | MGnify/ENA primary metagenome ERZ511476 (study PRJEB26306, sample SAMN06343908) | marine metagenome | isolation source: coastal waters | place: Atlantic Ocean: West Antarctic...
TCCCCACTGCTGCCTCCCGTAGGAGTCTGGACCGTGTCTCAGTTCCAGTGTGGCTGATCATCCTCTCAGACCAGCTACAGATCGTTGCCTTGGTAGGCCATTACCCTACCAACAAGCTAATCTGACATAGGCTCATCCAATAGCGCCCGAAGGCTTTTTCCCGTAGGAAGTATGCGGTATTAGCTCGGGTTTCCCCGAGTTGTCCCCCACTACTGGGCAGATTCCTATGTATTACTCACCCGTCCGCCACTGTACTCATACCCGAAGGTATTTTCTCGTTCGACTTGCATGTGTTAAGCATGCGGCCAGCGTTCAATCTGAGCCAGGATCAAACTCTTCAGTTTAATCCATTATGCCAATATAAAATTGACAAAACTTTTTTTTGGAAGCCTTGAATATATTGCTATACCACCTTGCTTCCGTAAAAATTGGTGATTACGTATTTTTATTAACGCAAGCACCCGCACAAATCTGTCTAATAAATTTTTATATACCTGTTACGACATGAATTCGTAACCCTCGCATTTAAGATAACATACTTCATGTAAAATGTTGTATGTCTTCTTTTTTATAGATCTCGTAAAAGACCGTAGCGAGAGGAAAAGAGTATATACCTGAACGGCTTTACGTCAAGGTTTATATCTACTTTTAAATAACATATTTTTAACTACTTGTTATATTTACTTTAATAAATTTCTTTTTTCCTAATTTTATTAAATATAGCCCGTTTGGAAGCTCTAAAGTTATAGAATCTTCTACCTCATCATTTATTTTAAGTGCTTTTTGCGCTATCAGCCTTCTGGCTTCAGATGTGCTTGCAACAAAGCCTATGTGTTTTAGTAAATTAGGTAGCGGCATAGATTGCACTTCTTTTGTTTCAATATTTTCAGGATTTTTATTTTGCTGAAATATTTTTGTGAATTCATCCTTCGCATTCTCAGCATCTACTTCATTATAAAATCTAGTTACTATCTCTAGTCCTAGATTATATTTTACGTCCCTAGGGTTTATTACGCCCAAAGCAGCGTCTTTTTTAATATTTTTAAGCTCTGAGGAGCTTATGTTGCTTAAAATCTCGTAATATCTCCACATGAGGTCATCAGAGATGCTCATGATTTTTCCAAACATGTCTTTGGGCGTGTCCTTAATAGCAATATAGTTGTTTAAAGATTTTGACATTTTCTTTACGCCATCCAAACCCTCTAATAGAGGTAAAGTAATGATTACTTGTTTTGCATCTTCATTATTAGGTTTATTAACTGACTGGAAATAACGCCCCATTAATAAATTAAACTTCTGATCGGTTCCTCCTAACTCTACGTCTGCATTCAAAGCTACCGAATCATAACCCTGTAAGATTGGGTATATAAATTCTTTTATTGAAATATTTTTATTAGATTTAAATCTTTTTTTAAAATCATCCCTCTCTAGCATTCTTGCAACACTATAAGAGCCAATGATTTGAATTAATTCAGAGGCAGTCAACTTGCCAAGCCATTCAGAGTTAAACTTAACGACAGTTTTATTTTTATCCAAAATTTTAAATACTTGTTCTTTATATGTCTCAGCATTTTTAGTAACTTCTTCTGGGGATAATACTGGTCTTAATTCAGTTTTACCTGTGGGGTCACCAATAGTAGCTGTAAAGTCACCTATTAAAAAAATTACTGTATGCCCTAAATCTTGGAATTGCCTTAATTTATTTAATAATACAGTGTGTCCAAGATGGAGGTCAGGAGCTGTAGGATCAAAACCAGCTTTAATAATCAAGGGCTTAGATGATTTTAACTTCTTTATCAATAAATTTTCATTGATAATTTCATCTGTACCTCTCTTGATAATACTTATTGGTTTGTCAGGCATATTCTTAATTTATAGTTAGTGTTTAACCATAATAGTAATATATGTTAAGTTGAGCAATATTTTTCAGCAATTAAATAAAATTAAAAATACAGCCTCTAAAAACTTATGAAAGAAATATTCTTCAAATATAAAATAGTTATTTGCTTATTAGTAATTATGCTATCAATCTATCTTTACAGTAATAAGCCTTACAGCTTATATGAAATTAATCATGTAAATAATATAAGTAAAATACAGATAGATAGTATAAAAACATTTTATTTTCGCGATATGACAGGCATTGGTGCGAACGATCGAAACTTAAAAATAAATAAGATATATATAAAAAAAAATCAAAATTTAAGCTCTATACTTAAAAAATTAAATATTATAATTCCAGTTAGTATATTCAAAAAAAATAAAGATAATTGCCTATATAATTTAGGTGTAAATGATGAAATCACTATAACTACAAATGGTGCAAATTTAATTTCTCTAGTAAAAAGAAATAGCTTTTCAGAATGCGTCTTCAATTCTAGTAATAACTCTATTAAACAAATAAAGGATATAGCTGATAAAGATATTGAGCAGCTAGTATTTTTTAATACCATTGAATCTTCTTTTTATAGCTCTGCTTTGAATGCTAATTTAACACCAAATGAGACCATGTCTTTGGCAGATATCTTTGGATGGGATATAAACTTTGCCAATGGGATTAGAAAAGGCGATATGTTTGCTGTTGTTATTGATAGAACATATTCCAACAAAAAGCATACTGGTAGTATTATAAAATACGCGATCTTTAAAAATAAAAAAAATGTAAAAGTCGCTTATAGATATAATAAAAAATATTTTAATACCAAAGGACGCTCTCTGCAGAAACAATTTCTAAGAGCTCCTATAGATTCGTATCGCATATCCTCTCGCTTTAATAGAAAGCGTCTTCATCCAATTTTTAAAACCATAAGACCTCACTTGGGAACTGATTATGCTGCTCCAAAAGGTACACCAGTATATTCTACAGGTGATGGTACAATTATTCACAAAGGAAGAAAAGGTGGATATGGTAATACTGTAATAGTTAAGCATGGGAATATATATTCTACACTATATGCGCATTTTTCTAAGTACAAAAAAGGCACATATGTTGGAAAAAAAGTAAAGCAAAAGGAAGTGATAGGATATGTTGGTTCCACAGGTTACGCAACAGGGCCACATGTTCATTATGAGTTTAGAGTAAGAGGGAAACACAAAAATTCTTTAAAAATTAAGTTTAAGAAAGGCACTCAACTAAATGAGAAAACTTTGCTAAAAATGATGAATAACCATAAAAATAATATAAATATTTATTCTTGGTTAGATAAAAAATATATTAATAATAATTATGAAGAAAAATAATCTATATATAGGTATTTTAACTGGCACGAGTATGGACTCAATAGATTGTGGGATTTATAATTTTAAGGATAAAAAATCAGAAATCGTCTCTTTTAGCGAAAATATTTACCCTTTAGGCATAAAAGAAGAGATAAATAATGATCTTAAGAATATAAAAGACCAACATAAGTATAAAGCTAGTTTAGCTCATCGTAAATTAGGAGTTCACTACAGTGAAATTATAAATAATCTCCTAAATAAAAATAATATCAAAAAAGAAAATATCTCTGCTATTGGAATGCATGGTCAAACAGTATCTCATACTAAAAAAGACAACCAGACTATTTCCATTCAAATTGGATGCCCTAAAACCTTAAGTGAGAAAACAAATATTAGAGTTGTGTCTGATTTTAGGCAGGATGATATTAAAAATGGTGGTGAAGGCGCACCACTTGCTCCACTTTTTCACGATTATATTTTTAATAAATTAGGCGCTAAAAGAGCTATTGTAAATATCGGTGGCATATCAAATATATCATTTCTTACTAGTAAAAATAATAGCTTGTATGGGTTTGACTCTGGACCAGGTAATACCTTAATAGATTCGTGGGTAAAAGATAAATATAATCTTGATTACGATATCAGTGGCAATATAGCTAAGTCTCATAATTGCATAGACAAATTACTAAAGAATTTTATGATGGATGAGTATTTTGAAGCTAATTTTCCAAAAAGCACAAGCACTGAATATTTTTCTAGAGAGTGGCTTTTAGATAATCTTAAATCTTCAAGTCATAACTATAGTGATGGAGATATTCTAGCGACCTTAACTAATTTAACTGCATTCTCAATCATACAAAGTATTGCTGATAATTATGGAGATTGCGATGAAATTTATGTATGCGGTGGCGGGGCTTTTAATAGAACTATAATAAAAGAAATGGGGCTTGCAGCGAGAAAGAGATTTTCAAGAGAAATAAAACTTGCTACCACGGATATCCTTGGGGTTAACCCAAAGACAGTTGAAAGTGGTTTATTTGCATGGCTGGCAATGTCAAAAGTGAACAATCTACCATTAGATTATACAAAAGTTACTGGCTCAAATACTCCTAAAGTTTTAGGAAAAATTTATACTTCTAAGTAGAGAATGATGATCCACAACCACATGTGGTAGTTGCATTTGGATTCTTAATAACAAATTGCGACCCCTCAAGATCTTCTTTGTAATCTATTTCAGCTCCAGTCAAGTATTGAAAACTCATGGGATCAACCAATAGTGTCACACCATTTTTTTCAACTTGTGTGTCGCCATCTTGAATATTCTCATCAAATGTAAATCCATACTGAAAACCAGAGCACCCTCCGCCTGAAACAAATACTCTTAATTTTAGAGAATCATTTTTCTCTTCCTCAATAAGATTCTTAACTTTACTCGCTGCTGCATCAGTAAAAACTAATAAATCTTGATTATCATAATTTGTTAAATCTTTCTGCGATGATTCTGGCACTTTTACTCTCCACTAATTCTTTAATTAACATCAATTGTAGTACTATTTTACTTAGATTCAATATCTATTTTGATTTGATCAAGTTCCTCGTTAGTGGAACATATGACTAACCTTCCATCGATCTTAGCACCAACCTCCATTTCAATAAACTTATAGTAAATATTTCCTTTAATAAAGGCATCTGAGCCAAGTTGCAGCAAACTATATACATAAACATTTCCATAAACTGTACCATTAATAGCAACGTCAGTCCCATCTACACTTCCAGTGATTACAGACGATTTATTTATAAATAACTTAGACTTCTTATCTTTATAAGCTACAAGAGAACCTTCTATAGAAGCTTCGACATGCACCGTGCCCTCGTAGAAAAAATCACCAATTATAGAAATATCTGCACCTATAAGAGTATTAATTTTATTTTTCATAACTTGATTTACCTTTTAACTCGTCAATAATATGTTTATATTTATAGGTCTTACCTTCGTGTTTTACAACTAAGTATAAAATATTAATTTTTTGATTATCAGAAATAGTTATATTTCCACTCAATTTTAAATAGTCCTTAAAAATTATTTTATTTTTAACAATATTAATATTGCGATATTTTAGCAACTTGTTAGAACTTAAATCCACTCCATCATAATATATTTTATAGCTTGCTTTAATATTTGTATCACTAATATTGGACAGAAGCAAAAAACTATAACTAAAATATTTGTCTTTTAAAGATTTTTTAATATTAAAATTTTCTATAGAAATTATATTATTCTTATTAGAGGAGCTTGACAAGAATTTGTAATAATTAATCTCTCTATTAAGCTCAGATATTTTTTCATCTTTACTGAATAAATCAGTTTTAATTTTTTCAGCTGTAGCGATTTCAAATTTTACAGCGTCAGTGTATTTATTAAAAATATTACTAATTTCTTTATTACTTTTGTCGAGTTTTTTTATATATATATGCTTTTCTTTTAGGTTTATTTTCATCTCTGCAATCACTTCATTTAGTTCTATATTTTTTTTGTACACATCTTTTGAGTTATACAGAACGAATTGATTTCCAAGTGCAATAAAAATCAATGACAAAAAAATGGTAAAGATAAAAAAAATAATCATTTTTAAATACATAGATCTTTTAGAAGCTATATACAAAATATCTTTTTTTATAATATTCTTACTCATTTTTTAATCCTATTAACTCATCAAATCCCAACATGAGATTCATATTCTGTACTGCTTGCCCAGCAGCGCCTTTCAATAGGTTGTCTATTACTGAAACTATTGTGAGTTTTTTATTTTTACCAAGATGAAATGAAATCTGAGCATTATTTGTATTTATCACATCTTTAATTTCAGAGTATTCTTTACCCTTAATCTTTATAAAATATTCCTTATAATAAAAATCTTTATAGATTTTTAACAATCTTTCGTAATCAACATCTTCTTTTAAATCTACGTAAATAGTCTCTAATATTCCTCTATATATTGGTAGTACGTGCGGTGAAAATGTTATGTCAACATTTTGAATTGATGCCTTATTTAGCTCCTGGGTTATCTCAGGATGATGTCTGTGTTTATAAAAATTATATGGTATAAAATTATTTTTAATATTTTTACCTAAACCAGAATCTAGATTTTTTCTGCCGGCCCCACTATAGCCAGACTTTGCATCTATTATAATTCTATTTTCAAAAATTAATTCATTCTTTAGCAGTGGGTATAACGCAATTATTGCCGCCGTTGGGTAACAACCAGGATTTGCTACTATTTTTGCTGCTTTTATTCTATCTCTATTAATCTCTGTCAGCCCATAGACTGTGCTAGCTAAATCATCTGGAGCTTTGTGTGTGAGACCATAGTATTGGTCCCAATCTTTTTGGTCGTCTAATCTAAAATCAGCCGCAAGATCTATTACTTTAGTATTTGATTTTCGAATCTCTTTGTAGGCATCCATTACCGTTCCATTTGGACACGCAAAGAATATTAAATCATAGTTATTAAAGTTAATTTTTTTATAATCTAGCAATATATCATCATAATTATTTAACTCATCCGAGAAATATTTGATCGGTTTACCAGAGTTATTAAATGAAAATAAATCTATTTCATCTATTTTAGGATGTTTTTTTAGCAACTTTACTAGTTCTACACCTGTAAACCCAGTAGCTCCAACTATCGCTATTCTTATCATATCAAACCTACATTGATTAGTTATTAGTTCTACTGCAATTATACATATTATGTCTTGCATGGTGTTATTAAAAAAATTATCTAATGCAAATGTGTTTATTTTTTATATATAAACTAGGGTTTCTTAGCTATAAAAGCTTTTTTTCTATTTGGATAACATTTAGTGCATATTTGACATTCTATCCCATAGCAACTTCTGGCTGTGCAAAACTCTCTTCCGTAGAAAATTATTTGCAGATGTAACTTATTCCATGATTTTTTTGGAAATAATAGCTTTAGATCTTTTTCTGTTTGAACAACGTTTTTTCCATTTGTCAGACCCCATCTTTGAGCCAATCTATGTATATGAGTATCTACAGGAAAAGCGGGCTGCTTAAACCCTTGCGACATTACCACGCTTGCAGTTTTATGACCTACGCCTGGTAATTTCTCTAACTCCAAAAAACTTTCTGGGACTTCTCCATTGAATTTATCAGCAATGATAGACGATAATTCTTTAATAGCTTTAGATTTTTTCGGTCCAAGTCCACATGGTTTAACAATCTTATATATTGTATCAACAGAGATATTCTTCATCTCAAAAGCACTATTTGCTTTTTCAAATAAAATAGGGGTAACCTCGTTAACTCTCTTATCTGTGCATTGCGCACTTAATAATACCGAGACTAATAGCTCATAATTATTGTTATGATTCAAGGGGATCGGTGTTCTAGGGTAAATCTTGTTTAAAATTTTCAAAATTAGTTTAGCGCGCTCATTTCTTCTCATTTTTTAATACTTCCACTTTTCGTTAAAACGATAATTTACCTAACTTAATATTTTTTAAATTTTACCTATTAATTTACTAGTAATTATACATATAATGCTAAATATGATGCTACTAAAAACATTGCATATTATTTTTATGACAGCTTGGTTTGCTGGTCTATTTTATTTACCTAGATTATTTGTTTATCATGCAATGACTGAGGATAAAGTAAGTCTCGATAGATTTGTTCTTATGGAAAGAAAGTTACTTTATGGGATTATGACCCCTAGCGCTGTTTTCACAGTTGCTTGTGGTTTCTTACTAACATACTTGTACTTACCTTTGTATTTAGAGCAGACATGGCTAGCATTAAAAATTATATTAGTAGTTGCTTTAATTTTTTATCATATATGGTGTATCAATCTATACAAAGATTTTGCGGAAAATAAAAATAAACATTCTCATGTTTGGTACAGATGGTTTAACGAATTTCCTGTGATAATTTTAATTCTTATAGTGCTCCTTGTTGTTTACAAGCCGTATATTTAATTTTTAATTATTGGTAAAAGTTGCTGTAAAGCCTGCTTGTATACATTTTTTTTAAAACTTATTACGATTTCTAGTGGCTTATCTTCGTGGGACCATTCCCAGTCGTCAAACTCTGGCTTTTTTGATGTGTTCAGATTTATATTTCCATCATTCGAGATTAATCTCAAAAGAAACCAAATTTGTTTTTGGCCTATGCACACTTTATTATTAGTTTTTCTTTGGTATTTTTTTGGAAGATTATACCTAAGCCAGCTTTTAGTTTTACCTAAAATACATATGTCTTCCTTAGCTAACCCTACTTCTTCATACAGTTCTCTATACATTGCATCCTCAGCAGTCTCATGCTTTATAAAACCACCTTGCGGGAATTGCCAAGAAGTCTCTTTATACCTCTTACAAATTAACAATTCATTATTTGTATTACATAATATAATACCAACATTTTTTCTGTAGCCCTGTGCGTCAATCATAAAAACCTTTACCTTAAACTTAATATATAAATATATATTATATGCGATATGTTATAAAATAAACATTATGAATATAGCTCTGTTTGATTTAGATAACACTTTAATAAAAGGTGACAGTGACCATGAGTGGGGTGAATATCTTGCGGATAATAAATATGTAGACTCAAAGTCATACCGCGAGAAAAACAATATGTTTTTCGAGAAATATAAAAATGGAACCTTGTGCCCGAAAGAATTTGCATTATTTTCCTATCAACCCTTAACACAGTATAAATACAAGAAACTTTTAGATATGAGGGAAGAATTTTTTAATGAAAAAATTATTCCTCTTATTCTGCCTAAGGCAAAACAGCTTATTAATAAACATAAAAATAATAATGATATTATTGCTATTGTTACAGCTACTAATTCATTTATATCAAAAAAATCTGCTGAATTTTTTGGAGTTGAGCACTTATTAGCCAGCGAGCCTGAATTTATAAATAATAGGTTCACTGGGAAGCTGCAAGGCGAGCCATGCTACCAAGAAGGAAAGGTATTGAAAGTAAAAGAATGGATGCGTCTTAATAATATTATAAATTTTAATGAAATGTATTTTTATACTGATTCCTATAATGACCTTAAGCTAATGGAATTCTCTACGAAGCCGATAGCAGTAGATCCTGACAACAAACTTAAAAAAATATCTATTGAAAATAACTGGGAAATCATAAGTCTTCGATAATATTTAAAGCAGTTTTTTGATTTCTTTTCCAATAATATGATTTTGTGTGCCGAAGCTTTTTACTTTTAATGCTCCTAACTCAGATGATAATTCACCAATTTTCTCTAACGGCATATTATTCATAATTCCATACATAATTCCTGCTCGGTAAGCATCTCCACAACCTGTAGGATCTTTTGGGTAGTCAACTTTCTGAGTAGCAATATTTAATTTTTTATTTCCTGTAAATATATTCGATCCTTGGTCTCCATTTGTAATCACTAGGGTTTTATTATTCTGTATGACATCTGAAGGTGTATAGCCTGTCATCTCATTGTACATTTTAAACTCATAGTCATTCATTACTACCCACGAAGCATTCTCTGTAAAAAATACTAATTCCTCTTTGTTGAACATTGGCATACCTTGTCCCGGATCAAAAACATACGGGACCTTCATGTTTATTAACTGCTGAGTGTGCTCTATCATGCCTTCTCTTCCATCCGGAGAAATTATTCCCAATATAATGGAGTCATCTTCTGGTATTTTAATTTCATTAGCATGCTGCATAGCCCCAGGATGGAAAGTAGTGATTTGATTAGATGATTTATCTGTTGTTATATAAGCTTGAGCCGTATATTTATCTGATATTACTTTAATATGGTCTGTATTTATTTGGTTTTTCTTCATCCAATCCAAATAAGGACCAGCATCACTTCCCATAGCGCCAATAGCAATAGCATCAGCACCTATCGCTACTAAATTGTATATTATATTACCAGCGCATCCACCAAACTCTCTTCTCATGTCAGGGCATAGAAAGCATACATTTATATTGTTTAGCTCGGACTCAATTAAATTGTCTTCAAACTTACCCTCGTAATTTAAAATATTATCATAAGCAAAAGAACCGCATACTACTGCTTTCATATAACTCCCCAGAATTATTTATTAAAATCATTTAAGGTATATTATACTATCATTTAAATAAATAAAGTTTTCATTAAAAAAATAGCCTGATGAAGAAGAAAATAATACTAATAATTAGCGGGCATGACCCTACTGGAGGGGCTGGTATAACAGCTGACATTGAGACCGCGAATTACTTTAACTTTCATTCAGTATCAATTTTAACGTGTTCCACTATTCAGAATACATACGGCGTCCTAGAGGTTAATAAAATGCCAGAAAATTACATATATAAAAGCTTTCTTGCAATCATAAAAGAATTTGAAATAGATGTTATAAAAATAGGATTACTACCTAATATTAAAGCCTCAAAAGAAGTTATGAAAATAATTAATCATAAAAAAACCACAGGTGTTCCTATTATAATAGACCCGATAATAAAATCAGGGGGGAATGATATATTAACATCTGACAATAACTTACGATTTCTAATTAAGAATATTTACCCTAGAGCATACTTAATTACACCAAATAATTATGAGTATGGAATTATAGAAAAAAATATCATAAGTTTTAAAAATATTATTATTACAGATTATGAAATTACTAGTAAATTAATAACACTCAAGCTAAAAGAAGATAGCTTAAAGAAAGAAAGAAAATTTACAGTACGTTTGATAAATAAGAATTTCCATGGCACAGGATGCACATTTTCTACAGCTATTGCATGTAACATTGCAATGCAACATAAAATTGAAAAATCTATAAGAATTGCACTTACGTATATACAAAAAACTATATTGTCTTCCAAGCTATCTGGTGCGCAACAATCTTTCTTAAATAGGGATCTTAAATAAGATGAATGGTATATATGCTATTTTAGATGAAAATAATTTCAACTTTAATAACTTGGATCTTTACGTTGAAAAAATGATTAAATATCATATAAGAATATTTCAAATTAGAATTAAATCTACGATATCAGCTACACATATTGGTATTATTAAAAAAATTAAGAAGATATGTGAGTCAAATAATTGCATATTAATACTGAATGATTATCCTGAGATTGTTAAAAAACTAAACCTGGATGGCGTTCACATTGGATCAGATGACACGGATCTTATTGAAGCTAGAAATATTCTAGGGGATAATAAAATTATTGGAGTTTCTTGTTACAATGACATAAATTTAGCACTTTCAGCAGAAAATAATGGCGCTTCTTATATCTCATTCGGCAGTTTATTCAAAACCACTACAAAAAAAAATCCTGTTGATTTGGATGTTAATACCATTCATAAGGGAAAAAAAATGTTAACTATACCTATATGTTTAATCGGTGGTATAAATATTAATAACGTTCATAATGCAATTAATCTAAACTGTGATTTAATAGCTATATCAAAAGGATTAACATCTCTTAAAAAGATAGAAGATATTTCTACAAAATACTATGAATAAGACAAAACTATCAAAAAAAGCTTTTGCTGAGTCAAAAAAAGTTTTTCCTGGGGGCGTTAATTCCCCTGTTAGAGCCTTCAAAAATGTCAACTCACTCCCAGTTTTTATAAAAAAAGGGGATGGCGCATATATATATGATTTAGATGGAAACAAATATATAGATTATATTGGTTCTTGGGGCCCTATGATACTAGGACATGCCAATAAAATTGTAATAGACTCAATAGTAAAAGCTGTTAAAAAAAGCACAAGTTTTGGAGCACCAACTTTACTAGAAACAAAATTAGCAAACCTAATTAAAAGAAGTTTTCCCTCTATGGAGAAAATGAGGATGACTAGTTCTGGTACTGAAGCTACTATGAGCGCTATAAGGCTAGCAAGAGGTTGCACCGGTAGAGATAAAATTATTAAATTTGAGGGCTGCTATCATGGTCATGTTGACTCTTTGTTGGTAAACGCAGGTTCTGGAGCTGCCACCTTTGGAGTGCCTTCATCCCCAGGAATTCCTCACGATTTTATTAAGCATACAATTTCTCTTGAGTACAATAATATTGATTCACTAGAAAGCTGTTTTAAAAAATACGGGGTAGATATAGCATGTGTAATTTTAGAACCAATAGCAGGAAACATGAATTGTATAATTCCTGATATAAAATTTATAAAGAAAATAAGAGCTCTATGTAATAAATATAAATCTATTTTAATATTTGACGAGGTAATGACGGGATTTAGAGTGGCCCAAGGTGGCGCTCAAGAAAAATATAAAATTAAACCTGACATAACAGCTCTAGGTAAGATAGTGGGTGGCGGAATGCCAGTTGGTGTATTTGGGGGTAAAAAGCAATATATGAATCAACTCTCACCAGATGGACCTATATATCACGCAGGAACTCTTTCGGGAAATCCTGTGGCGATGACAGCCGGGATAAAAACTTTAGAGATATTATCGCGAAAAGGGTTTTATTCTAATCTAGAAAGCAAGACAAAAAAACTTATGTCTGGCCTAAGTAAATCAGCAAAGAAAAATAATATTGATTTTCAAGTTACATATGCGGGCGGCATGTTTGGATTTTTCTTCACAAGCAAAAAAAGTATCAATAATTTTAAAGACGTATGTAATTGCAATAAAATACTATTTGAAAAATTTTTTAAAATTATGCTATCAAAAGGAATATATTTTGCCCCATCATCTTTTGAGGCTGGATTTATATCTAGTAGACACTCTGCTCAAGATATAAATTATACTATAAAGTCTGCAGACGAAGCTTTTAAAGAGATGTCAAAAGAAAAATAATTAAATATTTTTTTTTGAATCAATATAGTCTTTTAACCTATATAACCTTACTAGATAATCTTCGATTTCTAATATTACCTGCTTATCTTTTAATTCCATCGGAAGTATCTCTGTCAATCTTGAGCTAACCCACCCAGACTCTGTAAAATATTTTGGAGCATCATCGTGATAAAATTTAGGATACTGCTCTAAGATATTTTTTAAAAAATCTGAGTACGGCATTAACTCTTTTGGTATATCTATAAAGTTAGGCTCATCTAGTATTTCTACGTTTGCAGTTATTAATTTATCATGCTGGACAACTTTATTTATTATCTTATATCTAGATTTACCTCTAATAGTGATTCCTAGCAAACCATCATCCATTTGCTCCCAATCTAAAATTTTGCAGTAAGTGCCGACATTATAATACTCATTATCGGTATTATTAGTAAGCGATATTCCAAAGCCAGTATTGTCCTTAACGCAATTCTTCACCATGTCCAAATATCTTCTCTCAAAAATTCTCAAAGGCATATAGCCGCCTGGGAACGTTATAGAACTAAGAGGAAATATTGGAATATTATTCATACTTATTAAGTTTATTTATGATGTGTGAAGTATCGCCGTTTGACATTAAAATAACAATATCAACATTCTCTGTACTACTAAAAATTTTATCAATAATTACATTAATATCCTGATAAACTGAGAAATATCTAGAATTTTTCAACCAATCAACATCCTTTTTACAATAAATATATAATTCATTTGTAAGATTAAAAGACGAGCGAAAATTTTCTTTATGAGCGCCAGAAATCATACTATTCGACCTAATTTCAAATATTGTGGTAATTTTCTTTCCTGGATGCTTGTTTTTTATAGCATGCAGGGTCGCTGAAATAGCTGTTGGATGATGAGCAAAGTCATCATATAAAATAAAATTTTTATTATCTATTATCTCTAACCTTCTTTTAACCCCTGAAAACTTCTCTAAAGCTGATATAGAGTCTCTTTCTTCAATACCAATGGTTTTTGCAGCAGATATTGCAGAAGAAGCATTTTGAAGATTATGATTACCTATTATATTCACTATATTGTTAAGTTTTCTTGATACTATTTTTTTAGACCAACAGCCCATTGATAATAACGAGGAAACATTCTTATCATCTTTGTTATATATAATATTAGTATTGTCTGACATAGTTCTAATTAAATAATGGAACTGTTTTTTTATTTGCGCTAAATTTTCAAAAATATCAGCATGGTCATATTCTAAGTTATTTATAATCAACGTATCTGGCTTGTAATGAAAGAATTTTGATCTTTTATCAAAAAAGGATGTGTCATATTCATCGCCTTCGATCACAAAGTATTTTGAATTTGTATATTTATAACTTATATTTTCTTCTTTATATATTCCGCCAACTAAGAAAGATGGATTGCAATTATTATCTTTTAAGATTTTTATTAGCATTGAAGTTGTTGTAGTTTTACCATGCGTGCCTGTTACTACAAACATGAATTTATCTTTTAATATGTTTTTTTTTAGCCACTCTGGCCCAGAGTAATAATTTAAATTATTACTAAGAATAAACTCAACAGAAAGGTTGCCTCTCGACTGAGAGTTACCAATTATAACTGCGTCACAATTCTTTAGGCTCTCTATTGCGTTTTCCGTGATATTTTCTTCTATACCCAGTTGAGTCAGCTGGTCACTCATTGGAGGATAATAGTTTTTGTCTTGACCTGTTACTTTATGGCCTTTTTCTATAGCTAATCCTGCTAGACCAGCCATGAAGGTTCCACAAATACCTAATATATGAATATGCAAATTATTACCTTGTAAAAATGAATTCTGATTCTGTAGATAGAGTTTTATTAAACTTGTAACCCTCAAGGTTGAATTTTTTAAGCTTTTGAGGCTCCTCAATTTTATTCTTAATAATATATCTACTCATTAAACCTCTAGCTTTTTTCGCGTGAATTCCTATAATTTTAAATTCACCATTCTTTTTTTCTTTGAAGGAGATATTAATTAACTTTGATTTTAAAAACTCTATATTTATTGACTTAAAATACTCTACAGACGCCAAATTAATTAAATAATCACTATTTATATCATTATTAATTTCATCTGTAATTTCGTTTCCCCAAAAATCATATAGGTTGTTGTGTTTTCCAATCTTCAAAGGGGTGCCCATTTCTAATCTATAAGGCTGTATTAAGTCCAAGGGCTTAAGTACTCCATATAACCCAGAAAGAATTCTCAATGTTTTTTGGGCAAATAGAAAGTCTTCTTTTTGAAAATCTTTTATTGAAATTCCTTTATAGACATCTCCCTTAAATAACATTAGGGCTGGGTATGCGTTACTAGAGTTAAATGGAAGCGACCATCTAATATATCTCTCATAATTTAGAACTGATATCTTATCACTAATATTCATTAATTTTGACAAAGTTTCTACTGAGTATTTTCTTAAAACATTAATAATTTTTCTAGAATCTTCTAAGTATGGCGGGATTGTGAATTTAGAAATTAAATTTTTATCGCAATCTTCGTCTAATTTTTTTGCTGGTGATATTACAACTAACATTTTTTAACTTTCCATAAATTAAATAAATAAGTGATGTCCTCTTTCACTTTTCACACTAAACCAACTTATTAAATATTGCAAGTCCTCGGTCATTGGCTCTATATGTTCAATATTTTCACCTTTTTTCAACAACCTAAAAGCTTTTTTCAAGGCATCGTAATCCTCGCCAATAATGCCAGACCTCTGCACACCAATTTTATTTAAACAGTAATGCTTTACTGGCTCTCTCCCAAGCAACATAAAGGGAATCACATCTCTTGTTATTCTGCTTCCTCCTGCAGTCATTGCAAGCTTACCGACTCTAACATGCTGATGTATTAAAGTATTAGCTCCTAAAACAACTTGATCCTCTATCATGACATGTCCACCCAACATAGATGCGCTTGACATAATTACACTATTACCAATTAAGCAATCGTGTCCTATATGTGAATTAGTCATAATCATTGTGTTGTTAAATATTTGCGTAGGTTTTTCACTTCTTGTTGATCTATGAATAGAGACGTATTCTCTGATAATGTTATTATTTAATATCCTTACAGAAGTCTTTATATTAGTATTAAATTTTAAATCTTGAGGGTCTGATCCTATAACGACATGATCATGGATTTTATTATTATCACCAATCTCTGTGTTCGAATGAATAATACAATGCGAGTCAATAGTTGTATTGTCTCCAATACTTGCGCTTGAGTGAATGACAGAGTACGGACCAATATTAACGTTTAAGCCTATTTCAGCAGTATCATCTATTACGGCAGTTTTATGAATAAAGTTTTTCATAAATTAAATTTTTTAAAAAAATCCTCGAAGTTAATTATTTTAATTCCAAGCTTATTAGCTTTGTCTAATTTTGATCCAGGCTCTTTTCCAACTATCAAAGAAAATGTTTTTTTTGTGATTGAGTTAGACACAATACCACCATTCTCTATAATGTAATTCTCTAAATTTTTCCTAGATATAGTTCCTAGCTTTCCAGTAATAACGTAAATCTCTTCATTAAATAAATTTACTTTATCTTTTTTATCAACTTTAAAAATTAAACCGCTACTTATTATACTACTAATGATATCTGTATTACGTTGATTCTGAAAAAAATTATAGATATTTAGTGCTGCTACAGGGCCAATATCTTTAATTAATATAATATCATTATATTCTGCATTTGATAGATTCAAAATAGAACTGTATTTATTAGCTAAGCTTCTAGCGGTAACAATACCGACTTCGTTAATGCCAAGAGAAAAAATGAAATTACTTAACTTTACTTCCTTTCTATCTGCTATAGCTGCAAGTATATTATCTATGGATTTTTCCCCTAAAGTAATATCGTATTTTTTACCGCTATCTTCCCTGACCGCAGAATTTATTATAAAACCTCTGAGGTTCTGCTTATTAAGCTTATAAAGATCAGAAATATCATTTATAATATTTTCTTCAACTAGCCTACTAATTAACTTATCGCCAATACCACTAATATCCATAGCTTTTTTGCTAACATAATGTATTATTGCTCCTTTTTTTTGCGCAGGACAGATTATGCCGCCGCTACATTTTGCAAAAGCCATATTTTTTTCTTGAGTGATTAAAGAATTACACTCTGGGCATTTTTTTGGTAAAGTAATTTTTTTTCTAGATATGCTTTTTTTAGCGACGCTAATAATTTCTGGTATCACATCTCCAGCTCTTCGAATATTTACTGTGTCACCAACATGTATATCTTTCTTTCGTATTTCATCCATATTATGGAGTGTTGCATTGCTGACTATAACACCGCCTACTTCTACAGGGAGTAAACTTGCTACTGGTGTCATAACACCAGTTCTTCCTACTTGAAATCTCACACTCTCTATTATTGTAGTTTTTTCTTCAGCTGGGAATTTATGCGCTATAGCCCATCTTGGTGCTCTTGATATTGAACCTAACTCATTTTGGTATTTTATACTATCTACCTTGTATACAATCCCATCAATCTCATAGGGTATCTTATCTCTTATGGAGTTAATCTTATTATAAAAATCCTTACAACCATCTAATCCCATCACTGATTGGTTAAAATTACATATCTTAAAACCCCAGCTTGATAGTTGCTTTAGAAGCTCTTGTTGAGATTTTATTTTAGTATCGCTAGAAGTATTACCTATAGCGTAGAAGAATGCTTCTAATGGTCTTTTAGCAGCTATTTTTGAATCAAGTTGCCTTAAGCTTCCTGCGGCTGCATTTCTTGCATTAGCAAATTGTTTTTCACCGTCATGAGAATTTATCTCTTCAAAACCTTCTTTTGAAATAAAAACTTCCCCCCGTATTTCAATACTCTCAGGATAATTATTCCCTTGTAATCTAAGAGGTATGGTTTTTATAGTTCTAATATTTTCTGTAACATTTTCTCCAACTAGTCCATCACCTCTTGTAGCGGCAACACTTAATATTCCTTTTTTATATAGTAAATTTATAGCAAGACCATCAAGCTTGAGTTCCGATGAAAATTTAATATCTTGATAAGATATATTAATTTTTTTTTCAATTCTTCCCATATACAATTTTAAATCAGACGCAGTAAATACATTGCTCAAAGAAAGCATTTGCATTTTATGATTTACAGTGACAAATTTTTTAAGCGGCTTGGATCCTACTCTTTGTGATGGTGAGTCTTGAGTTATCAAGCTAGGGTGATCAATCTCTATAGCCAGCAACTTCTCGAATAAAATATCATACTCATTATCAGAAATTTCTGGGTTATCTAATGCATAATACTGATACGCTAAAGAATTAATTTTATTTTTTAATTCCTTTAAATCTATTTTAGTTTTATGTAAGTTTTTAATGCTCATCTCTGTATGACATAACGGTACTCTTAAGATCCTTTATAAGTTTATTATTAAGTATAATCTTATTAGAATTATATAAAATACCTTTATTTTTATTTGTAAAGATCCTAGCATCGCTGATCATTTCATTAAAAATATTTAAAGGGTCAGTATTTGCGGGTAATTGCATAAAAAAACATATGCCTTTGATTCTAGCATCCTTCAATCTACTTTCATCAAGGTAGCCAGGATTAATAATATTAGTTACTGAATATTTTAAATAGTTTATATGTTTTTCAGTGTGAAACTTGTCATAAAAGCCACCGCTATTCATAATAAAACCTTTTTTTTCCATGAATTCATGTATATCTTGGATCTTGTAATTGTTTTTTGCCACAGAACTGATAATGATTAACTTTTTTTCATGGTTGCGGCCTAGAACTAAAGGCATCTGCCTGGGTTTACTTGCTGAAATTTTTATTACATTTCTTGCGTTATTGGGTATTTGTTTAATTCCAAGGCTTATATCGATATTTTTCTTTGTAACAACTTTCTTATTAGTAACAATATTTATTGTACTTTTAATATCGTAGTTTTTTGTTTTATATACTTTATATTTTCTTTTGTCTTTACTTATAAATAGGATGTAGAAAATAACCAAGATTCCTATTAATAAAATTACGACTCTAAATTCATTTTCATACACGCTGATTAGACCTATATATTATTATTCATCTTTCATACTTACATTAACTAATTTTGAAACCCCTTTCTCACCCATTGTAACGCCAATAAGTTGCTCAACATATTCCATCGTGATTTTCTTATGTGTAATTACAATAAACTGAATTTTTTCACTCATTTCTGTAAATAAATTACAAAATCTCTCTATATTTACGTCATCCAACGGAGCATCAACCTCATCCAACATACAAAATGGCGAGGGGTTTAATGAGAATAATGCAAACACAAGAGATAGTGCTGTTAATGCTTTTTCTCCGCCTGATAATAAGTTAATTGATGTTAATTTTTTTCCTGGAGGGCTCGCAAAAACTTGAACACCAGTTTTTAGAAGGTCATTTTCTGTCATTTTTAAATATGCTTTCCCGCCATTAAATAGCTTGGGGAAAATTTCTTGTAATTTTTCATCTACTTTCTCAAAAGTCTCTTTAAATCTCTCTTTTGTATCCTTATCAATTCTTTTAATAGCATCTTCTAGTGTTTCTAAAGCAGATAATAAATCTTCTTTTTGCATTGTTAAGTATGATTTACGCTCTTCATATTCTTTATACTGATCTATGGCAGCCAAATTAATAGGACCCATTCTATTTATCGAAGACGACAGATCATTTTCTTTTTTCTTCCATTGAGAGAGGTCATAATTAATATCTGCATCTAAAATAGATTTATTATTAACACCTAACTCTATTAGTTGCTCTTTAATACTTTTGACTTGACCTACTACTTCCTGGATATTTTTTTCATCTTCCGAAATTTCATACCTTATACTGTCTACAGCCTTAGATGCCTCTAATTTAGATTTTTCCAAAATAGAAATCGTATTTGTTAACGTAGTTATTTTAGCTCTAATTTCTTTTAATAATAAATCTTTCTCATTTTGAATATTAAGTTTCGCTGTAAGAACTATTTCTAACTCACCTATCTTGCCATCTGGTGTAGTGTTATTACTTTTTAAAATCTCTATATTGCCTGACTTAGAATCAAGCTCTTTATCATTATTACTTATATTATTTATCAAGTTTGTAACTTGAACTTTTTTTCTTTCTACATCCAAATCCAAATTATGTGAATTCTTAACCTCTGTATCGAATGCTTTAATAGCGTCGCTTAAATCTTTTTTAAGATTGTCAATTTTGCTCTTTCTATCTTTTGTATCATCTTCTAAATCCTTGACCTTGCTATTATTAATTATAATTTCTTTTTCTGTTTCTTGGAAGTTTGCATGTATTTCTGACAACCTAACAACCTCTTCATGAATTTTTTTATCAATACCATCCTTTATTTGTTCATTCTTTTTTGCTGAGTCATACTCGTTAGCCTGTATTGTTTTAACAACGTCTTTTATTCCTGCTAAAATTTCCTGTATTTTATTCGCACTTGAGGCAGCATCAGGATTATCATTCTTCAGAAGATTATTAAATAACTCAACTTCTTTTTGATACTCATTTATTTTTACGTCTAATTCATAAGATTCAATTTTTTTCAGCTCAGTAAATATTTTTTCAGACGTTACAGTATATTGCTCTATATCTCTTTTAATTCTAATAATATCTTTATCAAGACGAATAACTTTTTCTTTATTATTTTTATTATTTTGTTTTGATTCATATAAGGTTTTTAGGTCTTTCTCAAAAAATTCTTTTTGCTCATCTAAAATGCTTCGTAAATTATTTTTATTTTTTTCTAAATCTACCCTTTGATCAAGTGTTTCACTTCTCTTAGTCTCAAGCACTCCTATTTCTTTCTTAAGTACCACCAATGAGTCGTTATCAGAATTTAATCTATTTTTAATTTTCTCTATTGACTCCAACGCGTCTTCATATTGTTTTTTATTTCTTTCCACACCATCTTTTTCATACTCTATTGCCTGTTCTGTTCTTCCAACTTCACTTAATGCATCATAATATTGCTTTTGTATCTCATTCATTTCTTCGTTTAATTCTTGGTAAGCAAATTTATGCTTATCTGCTTGAGAATTAATACTATTAACTTCGGCCTGTCTCTTTTCTAATGAAGTTTTTTTTGACTCTATTTTTTTATTTTTTAATTCTATTTTTTCTTGAAAATCTCTTATACTTATAGCCAATATTTCAGATTTTACTAATTTTTTTTCTTCTGACAACTTCTTAAACTTATCTGCCTGAATAGCTTGTCTCTCTAGTATTTTTAACTGTTTTGATACCTCGCTAATAACATCATTTAATCTATCAAGATTCTCTTTAGTATTTTTTATTTTATTCTCAGTCTCCCTCTTTCTTTCTCTGTACTTTGAAATTCCTGCCACTTCTTCTAAATAAACTCTAAATTCTTCTGGCTTCGACTCTATTAGCCTTGACGCCGTACCTTGATTTATAATTGCATAACTTTTTGGGCCAAGTCCTGTTCCCATAAATATATCTAAAACATCTCTTCTTCTACAATGACTGTTATTAAGAAAATATTTTGAAGCTCCTTCCCTAGTAACCTCTCTCTTCACAGAAATTTCATCATATTGAGCATATTGACCACCTATTCTATTTTCTGTATTTGAGAATAGTAGTTCTACATTTGCGTAATCATTTTGCTTTCTTGTGTCAGTACCATTAAAGATCACATCATCGAGATTATCACCTCTTATGTGTTTAGATGACTCTCCTAGCACCCACTTCACAGCATCTATTATATTCGATTTTCCACAGCCGTTTGGACCGATAATGCCTGTTCTTTTTGCTGACAGTTTTATTTCGGTTTTATCTACAAATGACTTAAATCCAGAAATTTTAATACTTGTTAGTCTCAATATCTTTCCTTGTTTTAACAATAATGAGTTGTTTTGTTTAAATACTTACATATAATACTTAAATTATGATTAATACTATATTAGAAACTTTTGAAAACCCAAAAATTGAGAGGGATTACACCATCAATTTTGAAATCCCTGAATTTACAAGTCTTTGTCCAAAAACTGGGCAACCAGATTTCGCTAATATATTAATTGAGTATATACCAGACAAACTTTGTGTGGAATTAAAATCATTAAAAATTTATTTTGTTTCTTTTCGTGACAAGCCTGGTTTTCACGAAGATCTTACAAATCAGATTTTAGACGACCTAGTGTCTACCCTAAGCCCAAAATATATGAATATTATGGCTGAATTCAATGTTAGAGG
>ENA-ORXF01000747-ORXF01000747.1-marine-metagenome-genome-assembly--contig:-NODE-747-length-22279-cov-4.682911_pt1 | contig 22279 bp, 20 predicted proteins | sample MGYA00237864_ERZ511476 | MGnify/ENA primary metagenome ERZ511476 (study PRJEB26306, sample SAMN06343908) | marine metagenome | isolation source: coastal waters | place: Atlantic Ocean: West Antarctic...
ATTTACTTATTTGATCTAATAAAAAATCTTGAAATACTTTTTCATCAAAATCATCATAAAACTCTTTAGACCATTGAAATACATCATTACTACATTGATTAAAGATTTCTTTATTATCTATATTTACTAATATGTTTTTTAAATCTTTATAGTCTTTTATCACCAAATCTTTGCATGGATAATCATACTGATTTAAAAACATTTCCTTTGGTGAAAATGGCTCATGCATATCAATAAATATTGTTGGAATTCGTGACATTGAAGCATCAAATGCAGAAGTAGAATGGAATGTCATATGAAGACTTGCGGTATTTAATAAAGTTGTTAATGGTGTTTCATTATCAAAACTTACAAAATCATACTCCATATTAATATCTGGACAATGATCTTTACTATATCTAGGATGGTGTTTAAAAATAATCTTATAATTATTGGAGGATAAAAAATCAACATTCATGCTAATAAGTTTTTCAACTATTTCAACATAAAAGTTATTTACTTCTTTATCAAGAAAATCAGGAGTGAGCTGCAAAGTAAAAAGTATTATTTTGTTATTTAGTGAATTTTTCTTTCTTGTATACATAATATTATTGTGGCCGACTGAGATAACATTTTTTTCACTGTAGAATCCTGATGCATCATTATCAATTAATACATGCTTATACCTATTTCCATGAACCAATGCCGTAACATTATTATCTAATTTTATTCTCGGAGGACGACCATCTTTCATATACTCCTCCTCTCCATCAAAAATGAATGCATGTTGATAATCCACGACACATGCAGAGGGATCAATACACCTCCATAATGTAACATTGTTCCATATAAGTGTTATGTAAACTTTGGAGCTAAATTTTTTGAAAAAAAGGTTTTTTATAATTTTTGAAATTTTTAATTCACGAAAATATACTTGATCCAATGTTTCGGTTTTATATATTAAACTATAAATTTTTCTGCATATAATTTGTATAATTAATATGAAATCAAATGAGACTGATTTTTCAGATAAATTATAATCAACATAGGATTTAAAAAATGTATCTTCAAGTACCATGTAGCTTAAGTCATTTTTTTTACAGTAATCAACCATTGGCTTGAATAAAATGTTCTCACCATTCTCACCTCTATTAAAAGCCGTAGAACTTACAAAAACAACATCATATTCCTTGCCAATAAAAACAAGCTTTAAAAAATAGTACATTGAAGTAAAAACTCTTTTCAAATTAACTATTGTCATTCCTCAACTCCTTAATGATTAATTTATTAATAGCTTAAAAAACTATGAAGTATTTTTGGCTAGCACCCTAGCAAAATCAAGATCTATTTGTTCATCAATATCTACAGAACTTGCTCTATTCATAATATAAGCATATATATTTTCTTTTAGAAAAAAACTTTCTTCCTTTAAAAGCTTATCTAATTTGCAAATATAGATAGCTCCATTAACCCTATAGTATTTTTCCAACTCTTGACTTCGTTTGTCTGACACGTTGTCTCTTAAAAAAGTATCCAAAGCCCCGTCTTCTTGCAAAGTATTACTCCAAAGAGGCGAATGATCCATTTCACATACACTGATAATTGCATCAGCATTTTTTTGGTCCAAAAGTTTAATAGCTTTGTCTATATGTGTATTATTTCTTAGTGGGCTTGTTGGCTGAAGTAACACTACATAATCATAGTTTTTTGAAATACTTAGTACGTGCTTGATTACATCAAATGAAGTAGCGGTATCACTTGCAAGTATATCCGGTCTTTTAATGGTATCAATTCTAAGTTTACTAGCAGTATTTAGAATCTCTTCATCATCACTTGAAACTACTACTTTATCTATATATTTACTTTTTAACCCAGCTTCAATACTCCATGCAATAAGAGGTTTTCCGCATAAATCTACAATATTCTTACGTGGCAATCTCTTGCTACCTCCTCTAGCTGGAATAATGGCTAAAAAAGTTTTATTTTGGTACATTGAAATCTGTATAGAAATCTTTATTTGCCTTTTCATACTCTTCGATTCGGCCAACATCTAGCCAATATTCTCGAAGAGGAAATGAATTAATATTTTTACCTTCACTTATAAGTTTTTTAAAAAGGGAAGGCATATCATAAAACTTATTTTGCGGTATAAAATCCAAGACTTCTGGATTAAACATGTAAATACCTGCATTCACAAAAAATTTATGCAAGGGCTTTTCGGTAATAGAAAGAATTTTTGTATTTTCAATATCCACTACTCCAAAGGGCACTTGGAAATCATAATCTCGCACACACATAGTTCCCATAGAATTATTTGATACATGAAAATTATGCAGATGTTCAAAGTTAACATTTGTAAGCAGGTCGCCGTTCATAACAAAAAACTGCTCTGTTATTTTCTCTTTTAAAAGACTCAATGCTCCTGCTGTACCCATTCTTTCTTCTTCGACTACATACTCTATACTTACTCCAAATTCAGCACCATCTCCAAAATATTTTTTTATAATATCTGATTTATAATTGACGCACATTACAATATTTGTATACCCGAACTCTGCAAACTTTTGTACTATAGTTTCAAGGATTGGTTTATTTCCAACTTTTAGCATAGGTTTAGGAATACTTTCCGTAAGGGGCTGAAGTCTTGTCCCAAGCCCTCCTACCATAAGAACTGCTTTGTTTAATTTTTTTTCTCTTGAGATCAACTCATCCAATACTTCCAGGCCTAATATGTTCCCTTCAGCATCCACAATGGGTATTTGATGTATTTTTTTAACTTTACATATATTGATGATCTCTTCTCTAGAATTATTAATATCTGCTATGGTGGGATTTTTAAAATATATATTTTTTACTGATTCGGTTAATGGTATATTTTTTAGAAGAGCTCTTCTAATATCTCCATCACTTATAGTTCCTAATAATTTATTATTGTCATCAACTACAATTGCTAGTTGTTTTGAGCTTTCATCAATAATCTTAAGTACGTCTAAGATAGAAGTAGATTCTTTTACAACTATATCGTCAATTTTTTTCATTTTTCTATTTCTTTCCAAATAGGCTTTTTAATTACCATGTTCCATTTTTCTGCTACAACAAGTGATCGCTTCGGAATTTTTTTATGGTGTCATAATACCATTATTCCTTCAATCTTAAATTGACCTTCTTGTTCAAGAACATCAATCACAGACTTACAATGTCCTCCGCCCCCAATTAACACAATGCTCTTCATAGAACTACACTACTAGGTATATTGACAACACGATCATTCAACCATTTTGAATTAACTAAATTATCACATTGGGCATGCTCAAACATTGGCAATTTATTCATCAATGTCCATATTGGGCGCGTCATTACACCGCAGGAATTGGTCTCTTCTAAAAATTTATTTCGTTGATCTTTATCTTTAAGAAGAATTGTATTAAGCCAATAATTGGACTTACTCTGCTCTGGCTCTTTAAAAAAAGTAGGTTCTTGCGTGCTGAAAAATTCTTTATAGGATCTAGCAAGCTTTCGCTTGCTGTTAATAAAATCATCAAGATTTTCGAGCTGCGCAACCGCTAAAGCAGCATTTAGATTAGGCATTCTGTAATTATAACCCACCATATCATGAATGAAGTCCCATTTATGTGGCACTTTAGCGGTTGTGGTTAAATGCTTGGCTTTTTTTGCAAGAATTTTATCATTAGTGACAATACACCCACCACCACCTGACGTAATAACCTTATTACCATTAAAGCTAAAAGCCCCTATCTGACCAAAAGTTCCAGTATGTTTTCCTTTGTATATACTTCCAAAGCTCTCTGCAGCATCTTCAATTAAAAAAACATGGTGTCTATCACAAATTTCTTTAATTTCATCGATTCTACAAGGATGTCCAAAGGTATGCATTGGCATGCATGCTTTAATCACTTTACTAGTTTTATTATTTATACATTGATTATTTTTTACAGTTGTATTGTTTTCAAAAAAATATTTGAGAGAAGATGGTGATAAGCCCATGGTGTCATTATCAACATCAATAAATATAGGTTGCGCACCGCAATAGCTAATAGCATTACATGTTGCAATGAAGGTTAGTGGCTGAGTAATTACTTCATCGCTTTGACCTACATTGGCTAGCAATAATGATATATGAAGCGCAGAGGTGCCGTTGCTAGTTGCGATGGCGTATTTTGCTCCGGTGTAGCTTGCAATATTTTCTTCTAATTCACCAACATACTTTCCCACTGATGAAACAAATGTTGAATCAATGCATTCATTGAGGTATTTCTTTTCATTACCAACAAATCTTGGTTCATGCAGAGGAATAAAATCTTTGGTGCTGTAAGTATCTTGGATAAATTCGATAATATTATTAAACATTACATTTTTCCATCAAGGTATTTGCCACTGTCCTGGTAATTGAATCCTGGAATTATCTTAAAAAATTCATTCACAATTGATTTTTTATCCCAATTCTTATTTAGCCTAAGTTGATTAATTGCATCTTCAAAATTGTTTAGCTGTCTTTCATCATAATCTAACTCATTTTTTATCACACCTAATCTCATAAACCTATCCATATCAAGTAATTCTTTGTCAGTATAAAACTCCTCGAAGTCCTTTTCACCAGTTGTATCGCTTTTAGTAAATAAACATGGCCACTTTCCTTGCTCAGGCAAAGTTTTAATTAGCTCTCTAGCCTCATCTTCTGAGTTGCAAGTATAAGCCTCATAGCCCTTATTTTTGAGGTACTTAATAGCAATGTCTGAAAAGGATATAAGATGAAGTGATTCACTTAGTTTGGGAAAAAATATATCCCTATTCTCTCCAAATATACAACTCATCAAGCAAAGCTGCCCACTCTCCCTTGGAGTTACAAAATAACGCTTGATATCGCTTGGAGCAGCAATTGGCTGTCTTTTTTGTATTCGTTGATTAAATCCATGCAATAAAGAGCCATCACTAAATGCAACATTGGCAAATCTTGCTGTTGATATGTTAATATCGACCGACCTTCGCATTAAAAACATTTCCATAATTCTTTTACTAGCACCCATCATATTAACTGGATTGGCAGCCTTGTCAGTGCTTACACAAAAATATTTTTTTGTAGAATTTTTAATAGACTGTTTAATTGTCTTATCTGTGTTAAATATATTCACATTAATCATCCTCATTAATGTGTACGGGTCCTCTTCGCTTCGAACATGTTTTAGTGCAGACAAGTTTAATACATAATCATACTGACCGTCAGATTGGATAAACGCATCGTATTCAATCGAGCTAATATCCAATGCAAAAGTATTAAACTCACCATTAATGTAACCAAAAGAACTTCTAATATCTCTTACTAACTCAGTTAAATTATTTTCATTAATATCAACAACATGTAATTTTTTTGGATTGCGTTTAAAGATTTCTTTAGCCACTGATTGACCTATTGACCCCGCTCCACCAATAACTAAAAAAGAAGATGCAGAGACTATTTTTTTAAGCTGTGTATCGTATTTATTTATATCTTCAACGAAGAGCTCTTCTGATCGTCCAATTAAATCTAGTGTCTTATTTTTATGCATCTTAATTGATTCTTATTTGAGATTTGTAATATTCCAAAGTGCTCATTAGTTATTCTTAAATAGTGAAATTATAAGCTTATTTTTTGATCAAAGACTCATAAAAAACTTAATTAGCTTAATTAGCTTAATTAGACATTAGTAAATTTATTTTAGCTGGGTTTCTAAGATTGATATTTTCTCTCAATTATTACACTATAATTTAAGAAGTATTGATTCCATTGAAATAGCAAAGGAATTTGTCTGTCTTGAAAAATACCAATTAAAACTATATAAAATAAAACAACCTTATTTTACATACAAACATTGTACCTCATCAAAGCTTGGGCTAAGCATGCAATGACATATTTTTGAAATGTTTATTTGATTTAATTAACTCTTGGTAGGTGCCTTTATCAACCAGCCTTCCTTTATCAATAAAGAATATTTGGTCACATTGTTGTATGGTTTTGAGACGATGAGCTATCAAAATAATAGTTTTTTGCCCGCTGAAGTCATGGATGGCATCCATAATCATTTTTTCGGTGATACCATCAAGGGAGCTAGTTGCTTCGTCAAAAATGAGAATCTCTGCATTATGGTACAAAGCCCTAGCAATACCTATTCGTTGTCGCTGCCCTCCAGAGAGTTTCACGCCTCGTTCGCCGACTTTGGTGAGAATACCATCTTCAAAGCTGCTTATTAGCTCGTCAAGATGAGCAAGCTTTAGTGCGTTTTTTACTCGGCCTGTATCAATTTGATGTTGAGGGATGCCAAACGCAACATTTTCAGAAATAGTACCTTCAGAAAGAAAGATGCTTTGTGCTACAAAGCCAATATTATTTTGCCATGAGCGGCGGTTTTGATCATTTATAACTAGACCGTCAATCTTAAGTTGGCCCTGCTGTGGTTCGATTAGACCGAGTAAAATATCAATGAGTGTTGACTTGCCAGAGCCTGACGGACCAACTATACCGATTACACTATTAATTGGTATTAACATACTTACCTCATTTATCGCTGATTCCTTTTTTCCGGGGTAGTTAAAAGTGACATTTTCAATTAAAATCTCTTTTTTTGGATGTAAGTAGCTTTGTTTAGGTGTTAGCGTTAATGATTGAGTTTGTACTGAATCAGTTAAATCTTGATGAAGTGACTCAAATGCTGCTAAATTTGCTTTTACCTCTGCAACTCCACCATAAATTTGCTGTAATGCAGGTAGCAGCTTAATAGCTACAAGTGCATATACGGAGAGTATTGGCAGAATAAAGCCAAGATTGCCATCGTGAGTGAAAAGCAAGTAAATAACTAGGGAAATCATTGAGCCAAAAGCAATTAATTCCATAAAATATCTTGGAGTTACGGCTAATGCACCATTGTTGCCGTTGCTTCGAGCGAATATTCGCCCTGTTTGAATGAATTGTTTACTATAAAATTCCTCTCTACCAAGCAATAATAAATCCTTAATCCCACCAAAACCCTCGTTCATTAGACGAAAACGCGTTTCATACACTTCTGATATAGCAACACCATTATTAAATAAACGAATTCTTACCACTCTGAAAAGAATAAAATAAGCGATTGCAAAAACCGTAAGTCCAATTATTGAAAGTTTTGGATCATAGATAAAAATACTTAAACTCATCAACAAGCTAAGTACAATTTTTGCATTCATATTCATGATTGGAATTATGATTCCACCAGTTACTCTTAGAGTTTCAGTCGAAATTCTTTTTGTTAGCTGAGCACTGCTGTTGGAAGCATGGAAAAGCCATCCCTGCCTTAAATAATGAGTGTACAGCCTATCAGAGAGTTCCATACCGATTGTATTGGCAAATATAAATAATTTCCATATGGTGTACATAGAGAGTATTGATGAAATAAATAACATGATCAACACACTAACACCTAGTAAAAGAATAAATTGTGATTCCGAGATGAGACCACTAGCTTCGTATACTTTAGCGATAATATTATCTTCTTGCAGTGTATTCATGTCACCCACTAATGCCATAAAAGGGATAATTGATGCAACGCCAATAATTTCAGCAAAAGACATTAAGACAACTAATATTTGAAGTTTATAAAATCTTTTACGCTGACTAGGAGTGAGAAGATTAAAGAGGTTTTTTATAGTTTTAAACATTTTCTAATTACTTATATTTCTTAAAATCTTATCTAATATCTAAGGATAAATAAGATAAGTATAGGACCTATACTTAGTTTAATTTTCTATAGCCAAGGTAGTGTTGAATAAGAATAATTAAAATCCCTAACAATCCTCCAAGGACTGCTCCAAGAATAGAAATTGATTTACGATTAGGTTCTATTTTCCCTTCCATAACTATTGGTGAGTCCAAATAAGAAAAGACATAAAATTTATTTGCCTCTATGAGAGTCAGTTGTTGCATTCTCTTCTGAATCAGCTGAGCAATAACTTGCTTAATTTCAGTATGGCGTGTTTGTAGCATCTGAGTATTAAGAAAATCTATTGCTAATTGGGCTTCCAGTTTATCTTTAGTTCTGTAAAAATCATTAAGCTGCTCTACAATAAGCTCTGTCCAAGCCTGGGCTATGTAAGGCGAACGATGTTTTACGGATACAGTTATAAATCCAGTATTATCTTGCTTAAGATTAGTTATATTCAAGAACAATTCATGGCTTTTTTGATTACTTAGGAGGCGGGACCAGGTTTGTGTCTTCTGATTAAATATTTCTTCATTGTAGATGATAGTATTATTCTCTTCATCCCATGAATTCATTGCAACAAGGTCTGGAAGAAAAATATTAGGTAAAATATTGTCTCTAAAAAAGCTAAAAGTCCTAGCTTTTTGAAGAGATTTAGCTACATTTCCTCCGGAACCAGATGATATGTCGATACCAGCAAGACTTGCCAGCCCTCCAATGTCACCAAAAGCCTGGCTCGAACTGCTTTCATCGACTGGACTTAAAAGACCATTTGATTGATACACATTTGGAAGAATAAGGCTATATATAACTGCTGTTATAAAAAATACAGAAGTTAAAGCAACAATAAATATCTTTCCGTGCCATAAAATTTGAAGAAGCTTTTTTATATCTATCTCATCTTCAGTAAAACTAGATTTTTTTGGGTCTGTATTATTCATACTGCAATTATACGTTTATTATATTAGGCTTGTGTATTTATTTAAAACTTATTAGGCTATCTGTTGATGAAATTAGAAATAATAAACCTCAGTTATCTGAGTTAATAGAAAAAATAGCTAAATTTTTGTAGTATTTTTTATTGGTTTCTGTTTAATAAATTTTTGACAGGGTAATTACTTCTTTGTTTTTCTAGAACTCGAGGTCTTTTTATAACTTCTGAATGAATAGCCCCTATGTACTCCCCAATAATTCCAAGAAAAAATAAGATGATAGATAGACCAAAAGAAACTAGAATTATGAGAGGAGCTAAGCCAAATTGAAAATAATTCCAAAAAATTAATTTTAGAATAAGATAAATCACGCCAGAGATAAATGTAAAAATTGAAAAAACAAAGCCTATTAATGTAGCAATTCTGAGGGGGGCTCTAGAGCTACTAATCATTCCTATTAATGCATAATCAAATAAAGTAAAAAAATTATTTTTAGTTACGCCAAACTTTCTTTCCTTTTGAACATATTTTACAGTTTCAACTTTAAAGCCTAAATCAGAAATCAACCCTCTGGTATAAGGGTTTAAATCATTAATTTTTCTAAATTCTTCAATTACAGTTTTATCATACAGCCCAAATCCAGTAAATTGAGATATTAAGTAATGATCTGTAATAGCATTAAGGAGCTTGTAATAAATAGATCTTATATTAAATAAAAGGCGATTTTCATTTGATGACTCTTTAACACCTCCTACAACCAGAGCTCCTTCTTCCCATTTTCTTAAAAATTCATGGATTAATTCTGGTGGTTCTTGAAGGTCAGCACATAGAATGATAGTTGCATCAGACTCAACCAAAGTTAATGCATAAAATGGAGAACGAATTTGCCCAAAATTCCTATTGTTTACAATTAACCCAATATGAGGATGTTCAATGATCAAAGCCTCTATATTTTTTACAGTTTCATCTTCTGAACAGTTATCAATAAAAATATGCTCAAAGATATAATTTTTTTCTTTTTTAGCAACTTGCTCTATAGCATTAGCTATAAGCTTTACATTTTCTTGCTCATTATAAGTTGGTGTTACTATTGATATTTTTTTCATTTTTGAAAGACTATATTCTTTTGTAATAAATATGTAAGCACTATTATAGCAGGAGAGCATAAAGCAAAGGATAATATGTCGCTCAAACTAAACTGCTTGATTAAAATACTTATACAAATCATATTAATAAGATACATTAATAAGTACACTAAAAAATAGCGAGTAGTGGTTTTTTTTGAGTTTATTTTTTTAAAAACATATGTCAAAGAAGTAAAATAATTAAAGCAAACAGATATGACGGTTGAAAGAAATATTGTTAAAGTATAGTGGAAAGGCAATATACTCAAAAATAAGATACCTACGGTAAAACCAAAAAGCGTATTAATAATTCCAGCAAGCAAGAACCTGAAACTCGAATAAGATTTATATTTATTAAAAAATTGTATGACCATTTTTAATTATGATAATAATTTTTTAATCTCTGTAAGTTGGTTTATCTTTAGCAAATCTTCTTTCATGAGCGCCAGCCTTTTGAGGATCAAAATATGGCCAAGATGCTACCCTAACCGTTCCGTAAATAGGATAATAGTTATCTTCTTTTAAACAATTACCAAAAGCATTTTTTTTCTCAATACAATTACCTGAGTCATCAACTTCATATTGAAACCTGTAATGATTTTTAGCAGAAAAATACCACATGCCTGTAAAGTCAATTTCTTGCATATTATTTATTTCATGAAAAAGCTCGTAGTCTTGTTTGGTTCTAATTGCATCTATTGAACTTTGAAGGTTTAAAATATTTTTTATAGAAACACCACCATCCCTTAAAAAATGTCTTTCGTTAGACTCATTAATATTTTTAAAACTTCCTGGCATAGTCAATAGATGAACAATACTAATTAGTGCCAAGGTTTTCACTAAAGTCCTTGTTTCAAGATATATGCTTAAAGAAAGTAAAAGTACTAAAGACAGACTTAGCATAAATGGATAAGCATATGTTTGATATGCAAAAGGAGCTGAAGGCATAATAATAAATAATATGAATGAGGTTAGTAACCAAAATGTCAGGACTGCTTGTTTAGTTGAAAAGTTAATAACATATAAGTTATTCCAAAAAACACCATCTCTCAACATTAAGCTAATTTTTTTAAATAAAGTTTTAATGATCATTAACAACCCAATAGTTATTGAAAGACCTAAAAGACCTAAAAAAACTCTATTTTCAAATGAAAAGCCTAAAATCAGAACCTCTGTTGTCCAGGCGAGTTTTATTACTCTATCAATTAAGTTTTCATAATCAAAAAAGGATAGAGTTCCTCTAGCAGAATATTTAGCAAATTGAATAGGCGACGAATCAAAAGCAAGAAAAAGAATTAAAAAGTATAACGCCATCAACATTAAACAAATAAAACCACTCAATATAATATTTTTAGTTAATATACTTAAATTGATAGACTTAGAATCATATTTATTTAAAAGGTGCTGACATATATAAAAAAAACAAATTAGCAAGGCTAGAATCAAGCCCACCTCATCTGTGAAAATTGCTAACAGGAGCATTAAAATTTTTACAAAGTTTCTTTCAAATACAAAGAAATATAAAACAAATGTTAAGCATATGTATTTAGAATAAAGTGCAAAATACATCGTTGGACTCAATGAAATAGCATTAATTGCCACAATTAAAAAAGATAAAAAATATACGTAAAATCTTGCGTCAGGAATATTTCTAGAAACTAATAAAGATACAGCGTGACTATTTAAACAAATTATAAATATGAGTAAAATATTTTGAGGAATATTACTAAAGCAGTAAAGAAGAGTATTCTCCATGCCATACAAGAGATACATTACCAGCCTCCCTCTTCCTAAATCATAAGTATTTGATGCAATTAATGCGTCATAGACATTTTTTAAAAAACTGGTATCAGTGGTGTCTAGTAAAAAAGAATTCTGCCAAAAGTGTAAAAATCTTATGCTATCAGGGGAGTAAATCTGAAAATTAAAATAACCCGATATAAAAGAAATTGCTAATACAAAAAAAGTGAGACAAAGAGCGTAAACAGATTTATTATTAAAGATCATTTTTTATAGAGTTGGGTAATAAATATTTGGGGTTATCTCATTAAACTATGATAACTATTATAGTTTAAAAGTGTTAAAGTGTTGTTAAATATACGAATATTAATTTATAAATCATATTATGAAACTACTACTATTTTTTTACAGAATAATAAAAAAATATCTTCCTCAAAAAATTAATTATTTTATTTGGGATATTTACTTAGGTAATATAAGCACAAAATCTTATTCCCAGTATGGGGAAGACTTAATAATTTGTAACTACTTTAAAAAAATTCAGGGTAATTATCTGGACATAGGTTGCTATCATCCAAAAGGTATCTCAAATACACATTTGTTACATAAAAGAGGATGGGAAGGTGTTGTGGTAGATATAGACGATTATAAACTAAATCTTTTTAAAAAAAGAAGAGGGAGCAAGGTAGAAATAATTAAAGGAGCTATTTCATCATCTAGTTCAGATTATAAAGTGCCTGTATATAAATTTAATCAGCCGTTCTCTCCCTACGACACGCTTTCCAAAGAAATTGCCGATGCGCGATCAAAACAAAAAAATATAGAATATAAAGTTGATGAAATAGATCAGATTGATATCAATACATTACTTAATAAAAAGTATTTTGATATTATCAATATAGATGTTGAGGGCCTAGATGAAATAATAATAAATTCTATAGATTTTGATAAGTATCAACCAGAAATGATTGTATATGAATCATTTGAGCCTTTTTTACCATCAAAAACCAAAGAGCTGCTTTGCAGAAATGGCTACAGACTTCTTTTTATCTCTGGTGGTTCCTTAGGTTATATAAAAGGGAAATTTGATTAGCTTTATTAATTATTGGCGATATCTTATCAATTAAATCTTTTAGCTCAGGTTTATTTACTTTAATTTCTTTATGTTTTCCACTTACATAGTTCATTGAGAACTGGTTTGAATGATCTTCCAAAGTCTGTAAGACAATACTCTACTTTAGGAGGAACAACGTCATAAACTTTTCGATTTATTAAGTTATCTTTTTCCATTTCTCTTAACTGTTTAGTTAGCATTTGTTGAGTTATTGGAGACAATAGTCTTTTAATTTCACCAAATCTTATAGGACCTTTAAGTAGTTAATACATATTAAGTGCCTCCTTTATTGATAAAAATGGAAGAAAAAGTTTTAAATACAATGCCTTTGAGGGGTCTTTTGTCACTCTATTAAAATACATGTTAAAAGTTGCAATAAAAAGGTATTTAATTATATTGCCAGTCTCTCTATAATTTTATTGAAAAATTATATTTTGTATTTCTAACTTAGATTAGAAGTTAGTTTCATGGTGTAGACCTTTCGCATTATTCTAATAAGAATCCGTAAAGAGAAAATTAATGTGGCTGAAACTAAATTAGGAAGACGAAAAAGTAAGGTGAAAAAAAGAGAGGTTATAGAGCCTGAATATTCTCTTTCATCTTTTGAATTATTATATGCAGCTAATACTTCCCCCTTTATGGTCATATTCTTTGGAAAAATAACAGTCTCTTCTGATCTCATAATTGTATTGTAGAAAAAAATAATATAATGTAATTTTCCCATACACAAGGAGATAAATCCTATATTGGGCTTCAACTTATTAAGAATATTTTCTCGATAATAAAACTGACGAGCCCTAGCCCCTGGACCGTATACAAGTGGATTTAAATCCAATTGTTTAGTATCAGTAATATGGCTAGTAGACTCTTCAGACTTATGGCTATACCCGTCACCTCCAAACTTTTGATCTTCACCCTTCTCGACAAATCTATCATCATAAAATTTAAGTTTTCCTTCAAGAAGAAGGTGGAGTGTTATTTCTAAGTGCGGATAGGCATTACCGATAGTTGGATAGTGAAGATCTTTTATATCAATAGCCCTGAGTGAGTCAGTGCGCCAAATTAAACCACTCATATATGTACTTATGGGACTTAAGGCTACAAAATTATCGCTATTAGATTCTAGTAATTTAGGGTGAACTTTCCAGAAATACTTATTTTTATCCGAATCAAAGATGGAACAAGAGACTGCCTTAATATCTGATTCTAAACTCTCTAGATAAGTTAATATACTTTTATAATTTTTACTATTAATGTTATCTTCATCAGATAAGAGCATACAAAATTTAGCATTTGTATCAGTTAGGAGTTTTAAACTATTTGAAAGAACTCCTTTATTAGATGTAAAAGAGTCATATTTAACTCTTATATCCAGATCTCTATACTTCTCCAAAGTAGACTCATAACCATTAGAGTTGCAACGAACAACTAATCGATCATCATTGCACACCAAAACACTTTCAATTGCCTTTTGAGCACTTTTAGGCCTATTAAAAGTAGGTATTATAATTTCTAAAACTGGTTTCATGTGTTTGTTAAGAACTATACTTTAGGCATTGACCCTGTCCTACTTATTAGGACTTAATCTTAGTGGTTATACTTATAGCTTTGTTTAGTCTATAGAGCTAACTCTTTAGTAATAAGTCTGTATTATATTGACAGTATCTTTGCTAGTCTGAAAACTTGCTTAAGAAATCTTCAACTGTAATAAAAAATCTTTCAAACATTGCCTCTGTTAATCCGTGATGCAATGGAAGAAGAACTCCTCTTGCCATAACTGCATCTGCATTAGGATAACCGCCATCTCGCACGCGTTTATCAATATTTGATGTCATTGGCTGTCTTAAGACATTGCCTGTAAAGACGACTCTAGTTTGAATATTTCTTTCCTCTAAATAGATTTGGAACTCTCTTCTTGAGAAAGGAGCATCCTCTTTTATCAAGATCGGGAATGCAAGCCAAGCAGTAAAGAAATCGGATGACTCAATAGGATTGGAAAAGAATTGGTCGTGCTTCGCAAAAAACTCACACTGTCTTCTGAAATTATCCTGTCTTGTTGCAATATTTTGATCTAACTTTTCAAGCTGAGCCATTCCAAATGAGGCTCCCAATTCATTACCCTCTAGGTTATATCCAACTGTTTCGAACACAAATTTTGCATCATATTCAATTCCATCTAAATTAACATTGAATCTATTTTCAATTGATTCGCTTTTCTCATCAAACAAAGAAGAGCTTCTTCCCCATGATCTAAGTAATTTTGCCTTCTCCATTACACTATCATCGTTGATTGCAAGAGCACCACCGTTTCCAGCACAATTTATAATATGAGACCCATAAAAACTTGTTATCGACATATCAGAATAAAAACCAGAAGATTCACCATTAATGGTTGCTCCAAGAGTGTCAGCTGAATCTTCAATAACAATAAGTTTATATTTATCTGCAATTTTTCTTATTGTTGGCCAGTCACATAAATTACCCATCAAATTTGGAGCAAGTATAGCGACGGTCTTATCAGAAATAAGTTCTTCAATCTGCGAGCAATCTATATTATAAGTAAGGGGCTCTACATCTGTAAAAACTGGAACTAAATTATTTTTTACTAAGCAACCTATAGAGGTTGAAAAAGTTAAAGCAGGTGTTATGACCTCAGACCCTTCTGGAAAATTAAAAGATTCAACACCTATAAATAAAGCTGAAGAGCCCGAGTTCACGTAAAGGCAATGTTTTTTACTAAATAGTTCTCCTATCTTTGCTTCAAATTTTCTAGAATAATTACCCATTTGAGTTGACTCAGAAAGGCACTTAACCACAGCGTCAATCTCTTCTTGTCCGTAAACCGTCTTAGCATATGCAATTTGTTCATCCATATTCAAATTCTCCGTATTAATATAATTTTATTCAAATTAAGCTGACTAGAGTTGAAGCTACAACCAGTCCTTCCAACATCAACAGTAATAATAGCACCGTTAAAATAACTAGATGAATCACTAAGCATCTAGGCAATTACGCAATTATATTCATCTTTAGCTAGAAGTCTATTTAAAGGTGTTTTTTGCAACAAGATCTATGATAGCTTGATCTTAAAGATTCAATTGCGTCCATTTTTTGAAGAATCCTTAATAAACTGTTTTATTTCTGCGAGACAGACTTTATGCATATCTGCACCAGAGTCCCACGCATGTTGCCATTGTACTATTTTTTCCAAAGAAGTCTCTAGATTCCATGTAGGAACCCAATTTAGTTGAGATTTTGCCTTTGAAATATCCAGCTTGAGAAGATTAGCTTCATGAGGGTTAATAGAGCTATCAAGCTGCCAAGAACTGTTTGGCCATAGTTTTGTCATGTAATCTAATATCCAGTCAACTGGCTTAACATCATCGTAGTGAGGGCCAAAGTTCCACCCCTCAGAAAATCTAACAGGATCACTGAATAATTTTTCAGCAAGAAGCAAATAACCAGACAGAGGTTCCAAGACATGCTGCCAAGGTCTTGTTGCTTTTGGATTTCTTATTACAACAGGCTTAATTAATTTAAAAGCTCTTAAAATATCTGGAATTAGCCTATCTTCAGCCCAGTCACCCCCGCCTATAACATTTCCAGCTCTTGCAGATGCAATGCCAATGTTTTTTTGCTTCAAAAATGATTCTCTGTAAGCAGAGGTTACTAATTCAGCACAACCTTTACTACTACTATAAGGATCACTTCCTCCCATTCTATGAGTTTCTTTATAGCCAATATCTACCTCTATATTCTCATAACATTTATCAGTCGTTATATTCACGATTGCTTTTACGGATGATGAATTAACAGCGGCTTGAAGCAGATTTGCTGTTCCTATAACATTGGTTTCATAAGTCTCTAGAGGAATATTGTAAGAAGCTCTAACTAGGGGTTGAGCAGCCATATGAAAAATTATTTCTGGCGAGAACTCTTGAATACTTTTATTTAAATTATTAAAGATTCTTATATCATTTATCTCAGAATTTAGTAATAAAGATATATTTGCCTCTTCAAACAAACTTGGTTTAGAAGGCGGCTGAAGTGAATATCCTTTTACATTTGCGCCTAGCATATTTAGCCAAATAGACATCCATGAGCCTTTAAAGCCCGTATGACCTGTTATAAAAACTTTCTTATTTTTCCAGAAATTAGATTCAGTCATTCATGATCCTTGAAATTATTTTTGAATTATATCTGAAGAGGCTAAAAAAGCATCAGAATAAAAATGATTTTTATTTAAACCGCTATCAATGATAAATTTACTATCTATTTATTATGAAAGCAATCTATAATCGGTTCTTATTGTAAACATAACTTAAATTAAATTATATGAAAGCTGTAATATTAGCTGGTGGATTGGGGACTAGACTCTCTGAAGAAACTTATGATAAGCCCAAGCCTATGGTTGAGATTGGTGGAAAACCAATTCTATGGCATATCATGAAAATATATGCATCTCATGGAATTAAAGACTTTATAATCTGCTGCGGTTATAAAGGTTACTTCATAAAAGAATATTTTTATAATTATGCGCTTCATAATGCAAATATAGAATTTAAACTATCAGAAAATGACTTTAAACTTACAAATAACAATGCAGAAGAATGGTCTGTAAATTGTGTAGATACAGGTCCAGAAACTCAAACAGGCGGAAGACTTAAAAGAGTTGAGAAATATCTAACACCTGGTGAAAAATTTCTTTTTACTTATGGTGATGGTGTTGGAGATATTGATATTCAAAAAGTTATCCAAAGTCATGAGTTATCAAAAAAAATGGCGACTGTTACGGCTGTTAATCCTCCAGGAAGGTTTGGTGCTCTTAATATTAATGATGATGGAACAGTATCAAACTTTGACGAGAAGCCAAAAAAAGGCCAAACATGGATAAATGGTGGTTTTTTTGTATTAGAAACAGATGTTTTTAGTTACATAGAAGGAGATCATATGCCATGGGAAGATATACCGCTTAAAACAATAACAAATGAGAACCAATTAAATTCATATAAGCATCATGGGTTTTGGCAGCCAATGGATACTGTAAGGGAAAAATCCATACTTGAGGAGATGTATAAATCTGGTGAAGCCCCATGGGTAAAGTGGTAACAAGGAAAGGATATATTATATTTATTATAGGCCTTGATTCATTATAATGATTTAACCTATTTTAGATGGGGTGACATCATAGTTTTAGATATTTCTTCAACTACAGAGGTTCTTTTCAAATCAAATTCATTTAGTAAATTTAAAAATTTAGTTGGATCTGCTGTGTATATATTAGGTAATTGAGTAAAATCAATGTCATGGCTTGTAAATTTAGATTTGCCTATTTGAGAAATTATTTTAGCAATTTCAAATAAGCTATTAGAATGCTCTACAGCTGATAATATAATTTTTCTATTCTTAACTTCTGATATAGAAATTTTTAATATTAACTTTGATAATTTTTCAAATGAAACATACCCCCTAACAACATTCATTTTGCTTTTAATAGAAATAATATTTAATTTATTTGAAGAAAAGATAAGGTCAGATATAGCAGACCAATCTAAAAGAGGGGTATTTATACCCATTGCTCCATAGACCCTAAAAATTACTCTTGAAGAGCTATTAGAATTAATCACAGACTCCTCCTCGTAAGACTTTATTTGGCCATACATATCATTTATATTTTCAACAGCTCCAGATGAAATTAATACTCTAGTTGAAGGATTAAGACGATCAGCTAGATTTTGTGAGTCTTGAATAAGCTTATAATTAATTTTTTTATACTCACTTTCCCCATATATCTTTATTTTATCCCTTGTTAAAAATGCAGCTTGAACAAATAAGTCTATTTTTTTTTGGCTACTGTAACTTTCTAGGCTACTTGTTTGAAAGGTGCAATCTAAAACTTTATGATAAATATCTCTGCCATCTGACGTTAGGAGATCTAAGCTGTCGATATTTTTATATCCATACATTTTTATAAATGCGTATATAAATGATTGTCCAAACCAGCCTGAAGCCCCTGTTAAAACTATTTTAGGAACTATATCCATAACAATTAATCATATTTACATAATCTCTATCTGAATCAATATTAAACCACTCCTCAAATACTGTTTTGGCGTGTATATTTTTCTTCAGTGCCAAATCATCTAGGAAATCAACCTCTAAATTATTATTTTCTATGTCAAAATTTAAAATGGAGCTTTTTAGTTCCTTTACATTAAAATCAAACTTTCCTCCAAAAATATAGTGAGGATTTGCTGGCACTGGAGATTGGTAATTAGATATGCCCTTTACAGTATCGGTAAAAATATCTGAATAAATTCTAGGGAATCTAGATGAAATAGAGATTCGAGTAATTGTGAAGTCTTTATCTTTAGAGACTTGCCAGAAATCTGGACTACAAAATATATCTGGATAGCTGAATGAGGCATACTCTTCATCTATTGTATTTATAACTTCATGCAATTTTTGGAGTGTAGTTGTTTCTTTTTTTGCTATAAAAATATTTATGTCATTAATGATACTAATTAACACTTCAGTAAAAAAATCTACCTCATCCTCTTCAACAATATATGTAACTTTGTCATAATATTTTTTTATGTGATGATAATGAGTCAAAACCAGCTCTCTATCTGAGCCAAATTTTTGAAAAGGTTTTGATTTGCCATCAATATAATTTTTACTGCCACCACAAAATAAATAAATGCTATCCATTTTTGATACCTACATCAATTGAGTTGTAATTAACTAAATTAATACTATTACTTTTAAAAGTTTTCATTAAAGATTCAAATTGTTCGATATTTGTGCTGGCAATTAAAGAAATATTAAAATTATTTAGTGAGAATGCTATATTTATTTTCCTTTCGAGAAGAATTGGCAGAAAAGCGATGCAATCCCATATTCTAATTTCATATGCCACAAATGTCTGAAGACGGCCATTTATTAACTCAAGAAGTCCATTAGAGGCTGACCCCCACCTATAAATGCCAGAGGAGTATTCATCAATATTCGTTATTATTTTAAAAATAAAATTATCATTTACACTTGTTTTGATTGGAGAATATGCGAAATATGATGGAAGCGTTCTTTCTGAAATTACATTATTAATATTTAATTTCAATCCTTTCTTTTTATCCCAAATAATAAGTTGCTTATTAAAATTTGAAACAACCGCGCTCGCTATTATTTTATTATCTTCAATTGCTGCAATTACAGAGGAATAAAATGGAAATCCTAATGAAAAATTTTGAGAACCGTCCAGAGGATCTATAACAAAAGTTAAATCTTTAAAATAACCTAAATTTTGATCTATTGGATCTTCCTCAGATAAAATAAGAGCTTCGGGCATATCTTCTTCAATTATTTGCTTAATACTATTATTAAGCAAATAATCTAAGGATGTAACTACATCTCTTGAATTATTGTTCTTTGTTAAAATTACATCATTTGATAGATCGCTAGACTCTAGATGCTTAGCTGCAGCAAATGCTATTTTTGTTATTATATTTTCCATATTATGTCTTAAAATTTTTATATGCGCTTACTATCAATTTACCTTCAACTGAGGAAGGGTCTACTCTAACCATAAAGCTTAAAAAAGCTTCAATGCCTATAGAGTCGATATTTTTTAAATATATTGAGTCTTGGTCTTCTTCCAAATCATACTTCAATGATGCTGCGATCCCATTAGCAAGATTAATTGGCATTACCCCAGCTTCCAATGCAAGTTTCAAAATTCCTACCAGCCTTCCTCCAGATTCAAGCTTTCTGAGAGGTTGCCTAGCAACTCGTTTAACAGGATCATAAAGTAACTTATTACTAAATCTTGAAATCTCTTTTTTGGCATACCATTCAAGAAAATCGTGATCGTGATTAGTTAAAATTTTAAGTGTTTGCAAGACTTCGTCAACCACTCCATTAAGTTTTAATTTGACTGAATCAATAGCTAATGCATCATGGACATACTCACAGTTATTCAGATAACCATAGAATGCGGCAATGCAATGGGGAGTATTATGAATATATAATTTTGCATCCCATTCTTTTATCATTCTCTTTTTACTAATCCATTCTACTCCTGGCATTAATTCTTTTAGGTCCTGCGATATATCTCCATGATCTTCAAGATAAAGAACTCCATTCTCAGTATGAAGAGAGTTTATATCATCTTTTAGATTTTCAGGTGACGCTGTTAAAGAGGTTATTACATCTGGTACACCAAAGTATATATTCGATTTATTTAGAAGATTTCTTAATTCATAAACAGTTGCTGAATCATTTTCGAGACTATAGATTGGGCATTTAAGAGAGCCTAGATCTAAGGGCAGGTACTTTAAATTTCTTGGACCCACACAAATGATAGCTATATCAAAATTCTCTAAGTTAATGTCTTTAATTGAACTTTCAAAACTTGCATTTTCTACATGGTACTTTTCTAAATGACTATCAAAGCACATAAAAGTATTGTAGCCTCCATTTTTTTTAAGTCTTTGGATCAAGTCAACATTGGCATCATAAAAAGTTAAATCAAAACTCTTTAATTCCCATGGAAGATAGCCTCTACCAATTGCTCCAGCACCAACTATCAAAGCTTTAGCCATGTTGTTCCCTTTTTATAATTCTGAAATTTTATTATTATTTTTTCATCAAATCCTACAAGAAATCCAGGATGCAATGGAGGCGCAATCATACCATCTAATACCTTGCTTGGAAACTTCATAATATGCGAGCAGAATCCAACATTTTCAATTAAAGCTCCTTCTAAATTGAAATTATTCTGCACTTGATCGTAAAAGCTAATGTGAAGAGATAGCTCATCTAAGCACGAGCCTCCTGCATGAGGAGTAATGGGAACATTAAAAAATCTTCCAAGTTGAGAAACAAGAAGAATATCTACCAAACCCATCATTCTACAGGGATCTGCTTGGAAACGATCTATTCCAGCCTCCATAAGGGCTGCGGCAACATGCGGAGAGGGACAATTTTCTCCAGAAACTATTTCTATTCTAAGATTATTAGAGTTTCTATATTCTAATAATTTTTTAAAGGCTTCAATATTATCAGGGGCAAATGGCTCCTCTAGCCATAGGATATCAAGAGAATCTGCATTAGAAATAAATTTTTTTGCAGAATCTAAATCCATTGTTTGATTTGCATCTGTGCATAATTGTATTTCTTTAGGGAGAATTGACTTTAGTTCATTAATCTTTACAAGGAAAATATCTGGATCTTTACCAATTTTTAACTTAAATAATTTAATTCCTTTTTCTTTATTAATTAAAATTATTTCTTTAGCTAGCTCTTTTGCGGAAGAGCCAATCCAGGTTGTATGGTAAGCACGAATGGCCAGATTTTTATAATCATAATTAATATTATTTTGCTTAAAAAGATAGTCTTCACTTTGCATAACATGAGATAAATTTAATGGGCAAGCATAGAAATCTCTAAATTCAGATTCAGTTACCTTTGTAAGCATCAGCCATGCAGGCATTTTCTCATCCTTGCCTATCCAGTCAATTATTGTGTTAATAATTACTCCCACTGCTTGATAGTTCACTCCTGAATTTGGAGATAGCCATCTTATCTGACGGGGATTTGAAAGAATATTATAAATATCTGTTGAGCTCTCCCTAGCGATCTCTTTAAGAGTTAATCCATTCCATA
>ENA-ORXF01000748-ORXF01000748.1-marine-metagenome-genome-assembly--contig:-NODE-748-length-22209-cov-77.536147_pt1 | contig 22209 bp, 15 predicted proteins | sample MGYA00237864_ERZ511476 | MGnify/ENA primary metagenome ERZ511476 (study PRJEB26306, sample SAMN06343908) | marine metagenome | isolation source: coastal waters | place: Atlantic Ocean: West Antarctic...
AATGCTTCTTTTCCAATAGGTGTAGCACCATGAAAAGCAGGTTGCCATTCTAGTTCCTCAGACACCATACTCATTTGCGCGTTAACATCACTTTCATTCGCTTGAAGTTCTAAAAATGTTTTCACTGTCTCCACATTATTTGAATATTCTGGATGCATACCTGGAGAACAAGAAGCTAGAATACCGAATAAAGCAATCATCATTATTTTTTTCATCATATATAAGTTTTAAATTAGGACTAATATAGTGAAATAAATGGTATTCTTGCAAGGCACAACATTGCATATTTTAAAAAAGTACAAGCACTTCCCTTTCTTTTAAATACCTATCAATTATTAATTCCTATACTTCGCATTTTTTTAGCTTAAGACTGCTATTTTTATATTTGCTTTATTCTGTCTCTTTTTGCTTTTTTTTGTCTTTAAAAAAAACACAAACAAGTTTGGTTCTTTTGGGAACTAAAAAACCCACAACAATTGTTGTGGGTTTCCTTTTGCGGAGATACCTACCTCTTATTTTAAAAACTTCTAGAAAGGCATTGACAATGGCTTTATTTGAATGTATGGAGTCCTTCAATGATTGGACAAGCCTTGCTTAGTTAAACCCACTACAGCCCCTGCAACTGACAAGTTAGTTCCTTAATCTCTCTAAATTCTGAAGTTAACAGTTCATATCTTATTGTTTCTGCTAATTTCCTAGATGAACAGGAAAGATATAAACCACCGGGTGTCTCTATTTTTTTTCCATCATCATCTTGTAATAACCATATTGGCCAGCCTTCAGGCTCGATAAATTTCACCTTTTCATCATCCTTAACAATATGATAAATAATTTTCATTTCGTTTCTTCTTTAATATATAATTTATAAGCTAATATATAGACACCTTAATTTACCCAACCTCAGCATTCCCATTAAAAATACTCATAATAACCTTATATCTGTTATCTTTAAAGATATGAATTTAAAAGCTGGGCAACTATTTTTTTTTAAATAGGATCTTTGTTTACTTTTTCACGCATCACTTTTAATTTCTCTTTGTATTTATTTACAAGTGTTGCATTACTTTGTAGTTTAGAAATATCTGTATTTTGTTTACTATCTTTATGATTATCATACAGCATATTTCCTAAATATTTTTTTCCTTCATAAAATTCGGTGTATGAAAAATCTTTATCTATAACTGCTTCTCCTTGCTTATAACGCGTATAGACTTCTGTTTTTAAGATTTTTGAGGGGTCTTTTAATACCGGTACTAAACTTTTACCATGCAAATAAGATGGTGCATCAATATTTGCAATGTCACATAAAGTAGGATACACATCTACTAACTCAGTAAAAGATTGTGTCGTTTTATTTTTTGCGTAATTAGGAGATGAGATTATAAAAGGAATCTTTACTGCTTCATTAAAAGTACTATGCTTGCACCAAAAACCATGTTCTCCTAAAAAATACCCGTGATCACTCCATAATATAATGGTTGTATTTTCTCTTAATCCTAGATCGTCTAAACCTTTTATTAACTCACCAATTAATACATCCATATAACTTACACTTGCATAATAACCGTGAATTAAATTTCTTGCAAGCGCATCATCTAGCTTTCCTTCTGCAGGAACATCTAAATAATTTTTTCTCATTTCAGCAGAATTATGCTGTGCTTCAATAGCGATATCTGGAGCGTTTTTTGGTTGGTATACATTGTCTGCTAATTGAATAGCATCATGATCATATAGATCCCAATATTTTTTTGGTTGAATAAATGGTAAATGTGGCGAAACATAACCAACTGCCATAAAGAAAGGTTTATTATCACCTTTTAATGCTTTCATTTTATTGATGGCATTTCTAGTTATTTTACCATCATTATATGCATAATCATCAACATCTGGATATTCGAAAGTTGGCTGTTTTTTTCCATACTCTCCTCTTTCCGCTTTATTTATTCTTGCTATTGCAATTGGGTCTTGAAAATCTGATTGTATTTGACCTTTATCTTTTTCAGACCAATATTCTTGAAAATCATCTAAGTGATGATATATTTTTCCGTAAGAAATAGTTTCATAACCATTCTCTTTAAAAATTTGGTTTAAAGAAATTGCATTTGGCACATCTATAGAAGCTCTAGAAGAGTAATCATTAAAACGTGTTTCACTAGGACGAATACCGGTCATAATACTTGCTCTACTTGCTCCACAAACAGCAACATTGGTATAGGCATTATTAAACTGAAGACCTTCTGAAGCCAATTTATCAATGTTTGGCGTTATCATTTTAGTTTCTCCGTACGAACTAATTTTTGGTCTAAAATCATCAATAGAAATAAATAAAATATTCTGTTTTTGTTTATTTATTGATGTATTAGTAGCGATTTCTTTACTTTCTTTGTTTTTACAACTTGATATTGTAAATGCTAAAAAAAGAGTGAATACTGCTAGTTTTTTTAAATTTGTTATGCTCATTTCTATGAATTTAATAGTTTGTTATTTCTGATGCTTTAAAACCAATACGTATCGCTCTTGCAACAATTTTTTGGTTTTTATCTATTTTTATTGGCGTATAGTATAACGCCCAATGTTTTGTACCAATATCTTTACCTGTTTGATAACCAATAGATGCGCCTTCTGTGGTGCAACTCATTTTTAAAGTTCCTTTTTTAGGGTTTTTAAAAGTTACATTTTGAGTTATAGGCTGTATCATTTCTGGCCAAAACATTTCTATTAAATCATGTTCAGGTATAAAACCTTTGTCTCCAATTTCTAATTGCCAATTTGCCAATGCTTTTCTGTATTTACTTATTCTTTCTGCATATTTTGGGTCATCGGCAAGGTTATGAATTTCATAAGGATCGTTTTGTAAATCGTACAATTCTTCTCTTGGTTTTGTTTCCATAAACATATAAGCAGCATCACCTTTTAACTTTTTTTGTCGATTTAACTCAATCAATTTTGCATTCATAGGTATTTGCTCTCTATATTTATTTCTATAAATCAAAGGCAAATGAGGTAAGAAATTTTTGATATACACAAAACGTCCATCCAGCACAGAACGCTGCATATCTGTAGTTTCATCAAAACGATCTGCAGATCCAAAAGCTAATTTTCTTGGGGTTTCGTTATAAGCACCAGCAAATGCTTTACCATCATAATGCTTGGGTGGTTTTATATTTAAAAGCGATAAAACTGTTGGCCCTAAATCCATTAAAGAAACAATTCTATCATCAACTTTTCCTGCCATTTTCTTATTAGGATACCGTATAATAAGCGGCACATGTAACCCTGTGTTTCCAACTGCACGTTTTTGTCTTAATAAGTTTCCTCCATGATCACTCCAAAACATAATAATAGTATTATCGAGCAAATCATCTTCTTCTAATTGCTTCATTAACTCACCAACTTGCCTATCCATTTCTTCGATATTCGAATATTTTCTGGCAATATCATTTCGTACTTCAGGAATATCAGCAAAATAAGCTGGCACAATTACATCTTCTGGCTTTACAGTTAGAGGTTCATTTTTACGTTGCCAAATTCTAGATTCGTGTGTTACCAAAAAATTACGAACGTAGAAAAACGGTTTTCCTTTTGGGGCATCTTTAAAACTTACGCTCGCAGACACTTCATCCCAAGCTGTAAATGGCGCATTAAATTGATAATCGCATTTAAAATTATTAGCGGTATAATAGCCTTCTTTTCTTAGTATCTCTGTAAAAGGCTTTACGTAACTTGGCGTAACCACTTCATATTCAGGAATATTTCTACCTGTTTTGTCTTTTACACCAATATACGTATTATGTGTTACTTCTTCGGGCGTATAATAGTTGTGATAATTTCCAGTTCTCATATTATGAGCTCCTAATCTAGCAGCATACATTCCTGTAATAATAGAAAATCTACTAGGCGCACAAACACCCACAGTCGAAAACGCATTTGTATATCGAACTCCTTCTTTTGCTAATTTATCTAGGTTAGGTGTTTTAATTACATTGTTACCATAAGAGCCTAAAATAGGGCCCATATCTTCGGTACTTAACCAAACAATATTTAACGGTTTCTCTTTCTTTTTTTGTGCTGAAATAGTGATTGTAAAAACGCACGTAAACAGAATAATAAATGTTTTAATATTTTTCATAGATTTATTAATAGTGTAATTTTATATAATCTTCAGGTTTTAGTTTGCCTTTTAAATGTTTTGGAGGCGTATGCCATTTAGAAGCTTTATCTAAAGGATATGTCGTTTTAATAAGTGGCATTTTATAGGTCAATAAAAAATCGTTTTGAGATTCCATCCACTTTTTTAAGGCTGCTGCTAATACTACTTTTTCTGTTTTATAACTTGGGTTGTTTGCCAAATTATTTGTTTGATAAGGATCTACACTTAAATCGTATAACTCTTCATAAGGTGTATTGGGAAAATGTTTTGCTCCAATAGTTATAAATTCATTCACTACTGGATTATCTCCCAAATTATAATCTAGTCGTTCAAGAGCGTTATAATTTATGATAAGTTTTAGTTTTTCACCTCTTACCATACGTGATGGGAAAATTTTACAAGCCTGAATATTTTGGTTGGTTTGTACACCATAAATATAATCATGTATTTTTTCTTCACTTCCTTTAAGTGTTTTTATAAAGCTTTTACCATCTATGCTTTCTGGTCTTTTGGTATGCGCGGCTTCTAAAAAAGTTGGTAAAACATCCACAAAATTAAGCACTGTACTAGAAACTGTTTTTGGTTTCACAATTTCTGGCCATCTTACAATAAAAGGAACTTTAGTTCCTTGTTCTGATAAAGACCATTTTCCAGAAATACCATGGTCTGATGCATAAATAAACATGGAGTTATCTCGAAAACCATTGTCATCAACCATTTTTAATACTTTACCTAGTTGAATGTTGTCATCATCTAAATTTTGGTAGTATCCCGTTCTAAAGTTTCCACCATCTCCTTCAAAATAAGGTAGTTTAAAAATATCTTTTTTCGTGTATTTTTTAGTTTTTGGATATGGTCCATGAGGTAAATCGGATGTAATAAACAAACAAAATGGTTTTTTTACATTTTTTAAATACGTATCTATTTCATCTAAAGGTAACCAACGGTGGTTAATTGGTTTAAATTCATTTGTCCAGTTAAACACTTGTTTTGGTTTAACATGGCTTTTTCCTGCTAAAACCACTTCATATCCAGCATTTTGCAAATAATTTGTAACACTTTTAATGTTTGGTTTCACGCCAATATGATTTGCCATTGCACCACTTTTTACAGGATACATACCTGTATAAATTTGAGACCTTGCAGGTGCACAAATGGCTTGTGCTGTATAAAAATTGGTAAAACGCATACCTTCTTCAGCTAGTTTATCAACGTTTAAAGTGCTTACGTTTGGGTTTCCATAACATCCGTAATCTAACTGATCTTGATCATCCGCTAGATAGAATATAAAATTTGGTTGTTTAAGTTTATCTGTTACTTGTGTTGTTTTTTCTGAAGCACTTTTACACCCATAAAAGGCAAGAAATAATAGTGTTAATAAAGAAAATTTTAAGAAGTTCATATCTTATTGTTTTACAAATTTTATAGTTTTAAAATCAATCTTATTTTCTTTTCAAATTTACATTTTGATATTACACTTTAATATTATTTATGAGTCAAACACTACTACTTTTGAGGCGAGTTTTATTTATTTTATAAAAAACGATCTCTAGAGTAAGCTAACGAAGTAAATGATTTAATATTTTTGAGTAGTAAGGTGTTCATCAAACAACGTTATTCTATAAATATTTATCACTTAAAAGATAGAGTTTGAATATCCATAAAACAGAATTAAGCTCATAATTTTTTTCTTAAAAGTTTTTACTATTTATTTTTATAAATAAAAGAAAAAATAAATTTGATACACGAGAATCACGCCTTGTAGCTAGCTAAATTCTATAATGCTTCAATTTTAATATGGTTTGCTTCAATTTTAATAGCACTCGCTTTTATCTTATTTATAAGTTTGCATACCGGAACAGAACAGCATGGATAAAAATAACATTTCCTTAACCATTAATCACCAAAGTGATATTCCAAAATATCAGCAATTAGTGAATGCCATTAATGATGCTATTAGTAAAAATATATTAAAAAAAGGAGCTGTCTTACCTTCTGTAAATAAAATATGTAAAGCAAATCAACTATCAAGAGACACGGTTTTTAAAGCATATTCAATTTTAAAAGACAATGGGGCTATAGAATCTGTTCCTAATAAAGGATATTATGTTGCAAATGACACTAAAAAGGTGCTATTGGTATTAGATACTTTTAAGGCGTATAAAGAAGTTCTGTATCATTCTTTTGTAAATAATTTACCCCATAATTTTATTACCGATGTTCAATTTCATCATTATAATATTGATAATTTTAAAACTATTTTAAATAACAGTAAAGGCAAGTATTACAAATATATTGTTATGACTTTTGATCATGATGATGTGCCTTCGGTATTATCTGATATTGACAATGACAAGCTATTACTTATAGACTGGAGTATACATTCAAATCCCGAAAACAACTATGTGTTTCAAGATTTTGGAAAAGCTTTTATTGAAGCTTTAAAAGGCGCTATAGCTGTCTTTAGAAAATACAAGAAAATTGTTTTTCTATATCCTAATTTCACAAACCATTCTAAAGAAACGATTACCTATTTTGAAAAATATTGTGAATTATTTCATTTTAATTATGAAATAATAACAAATCAAGAAACATTTCTTATAGAAAAAGAAGTAGCTTATATAAGTACAAGTGATAGAATGTTAGGTTTATTTTTAGAACAATGCAGAATCGAAAATTTTGAACCAGGAACTGATGTAGGCTTTTTATCTTACAACGAAACCCCTATGAAAAAATTTATATATAAAGGCATTTCAGTCATCTCAACAGACTTTAAAGAATTAGGAACAAAAGCTGCAGATTTTATTACACAAGACAAGCCATTACAGTATTATGTTCCAACAAAATTAATATTAAGAAAATCATTATAATGAATTACTATTTAGGATTAGACATCGGCAGTTCTTCAATTAAAGCTGCATTAGTAGAAATAGAATCTGGTAAAAGCTTAGGCGTTGTACAAGAGCCCAAAGAAGAAATGGGCATGTTTGCACAAAAAAATGGATGGGCAGAACAAAAGCCAAACGATTGGTGGCAACATATATGTAATGCCATAACACAATTAAAAAAACAACATAACGTATCTAGAACTCAAATAAAGGGGATTGGTATTTCGTATCAAATGCACGGTTTGGTGTTGGTTGATAAAAAAGGAAATCCACTTCGTAAAAGTATTATTTGGTGCGATAGTAGAGCTGTAGAAACAGGTAATAAAGCTTTTGCAGAAATTGGCGAAGAAAAATGTGCTTCTCAATTATTAAACTCACCCGCAAATTTTACCGCTTCAAAATTAAAATGGGTCAAAGAAAACGAACCAATTATTTATAATCAGATTTATAAATTTATGTTGCCAGGAGATTATGTGGCCTATAAATTTTCAAACAAAATAAATACCACTATTTCAGGATTATCAGAAGGGATTTTTTGGGATTTTAAAAATGATAGTGTAGCAGATTTTCTTCTAGAATATTATGGAATTGACAAGTCATTAGTCCCAGATATTGTAGACACTTTTGGAATTCAATCTTTGATTGATCAAAAAGGAGAAGAAGAAAGCGGAATTGCTGCAGGAACACCTATCTATTACAGAGCAGGAGACCAACCAAATAACGCGTTGTCTTTAAATGTATTTAACCCAGGTGAAGTTGCGGCAACAGGAGGAACATCAGGTGTTGTATATGCCGTTACAGATAGTTTATCAGCAAAAGAAAGTGCTCGTGTAAACAACTTTGCCCATGTAAATTATAAAAAAGGAGCAGCTGCAAGAATAGGAAAGTTATTGTGCATAAATGGCGCAGGAATTCAATATCGTTGGTTACTTAATAACTTAGCAGTAAGTTCTTATGAAGACATGAATAATTTGGCTTCCGAAATCCCTGTAGGTTCAGATGGTGTTTGTTTAATTCCTTTTGGAAACGGGGCAGAACGTATGCTAAACAACAAAGAAATTGGTACTCGTATTGTAAATATGAACTTAAATAATCACCATAAAGGACACATGTGTAGAGCTGCCTTAGAAGGAATTGCTTTTTCTTTTGTCTATGGAATAGAGATTTTAAAGTCAGATGGTATCAAACCGAAAGTAATTAGAGCAGGAAACGATAATTTATTCCGATCAGAAATTTTTGCAAATACGGCAGCAACACTAATAGAACAAGAAATAGAAATATACAATACAACCGGAGCTATAGGTGCAGCAAGAGCTGCAAATTTACATAAAGGCGATTTTGAAACTTTTGGAAAAGCAATTATTGATAATGATCACGTAATGACTTTTATGCCTTTTAAAGACAAACAACCATATTTAGAAGCATATAAAAATTGGAAAAAAGAATTAGAGCTTATTTTAAATAAATAATAAAAAAGCTTTTGGCAATTTGCCTTTAGCAAAAAAACAAACACAAACCGCCAAAAGCTATAAGCTAAAGGCTAAAAACTAAGAACAATGGCAAACAAAGAATTTTTTAAAGGAATCAATAAAATTCAATTTGAAGGAAAGGAATCAGACAATCCGTTAGCATTCAAATACTACAATCCAGACCAAGTAGTAGCAGGAAAAACAATGCGTGAGCATTTTAAATTTGCTATTGCATATTGGCATACTTTCTGTGGACAAGGTGGAGATCCATTTGGTCCAGGAACTCAAAATTTTGCTTGGGATCAATCAACAGACCCAATTCAAGCAGCTAAAGATAAAGCAGATGCAGCTTTTGAATTTATCAACAAAATGGGATTTGATTATTTCTGTTTTCATGATTTCGATTTAATTCAAGAAGGCGCAACTTTTGCAGAATCAGAACAAAGATTAGCTACAATTACAGATTATATAAAAGGTAAACAAGCAGAAAGTGGTGTTAAATTATTATGGGGAACAGCCAACTGTTTTTCTAACCCACGCTACATGAATGGTGCTTCTACCAATCCAGATTTTGAGGTATTAGCGAGAGCAGGCGGACAAGTAAAATTAGCAATAGATGCAACAATTAAATTAGGTGGTGAAAACTATGTTTTTTGGGGAGGAAGAGAAGGTTACATGTCTTTGTTAAACACAGATATGGGACGTGAACTTGACCATATGGGACAGTTTTTAACCATGGCAAGAGATTATGCTAGAGCACAAGGTTTTAAAGGAACTTTCTTTATAGAACCTAAACCAATGGAGCCAATGAAACATCAATATGATTTTGATTCAGCAACAGCTATTGGTTTCTTAAAAGAGTATGGTCTAGACAAAGATTTCAAAATGAATATTGAAGTAAATCACGCCACTTTAGCGCAACATACTTTTCAACATGAAATTGAAACAGCAGCAAAAGCGGGCATGCTAGGTAGCTTGGATGCTAATAGAGGTGATTATCAAAACGGATGGGATACAGATCAATTTCCTAATAACATTCAAGAAACAACAGAAGCTATGTTAGTCTTCTTAAAAGCTGGTGGTTTACAAGGTGGCGGTGTTAATTTTGATGCTAAAATCAGAAGAAACTCAACAGATATGGAAGATGTTTTTCATGCACATATTGGAGGTGCTGATACCTTTGCACGCGCTTTACTAATTGCAGATAAAATCATGAAGTCTTCTCCTTATGAAGAACTTAGAGAAAAAAGATATAGTTCTTTTGATGCTGGTAGCGGAAAAGATTTTGAAAACGGAAAATTAAGCATGAATGACTTATATAAAATAGCTCAAGAAAATGGCGAATTAACTTTGCAAAGTGGCAAGCAAGAATTGTTCGAAAATATTATTAATCAATATATATAATAGAATTCCCAAAGTTTAATTTTAAGTTTTGAGGATTTTTTAAAATAACAATTAAAAAGCTAAACAAAATATGTTGGGAATCATTTCATTTATAGGTTTTACATTACTTGTTGCTATTATTTCTTATTTAGCAACAAGAAAAACGAACGAGAATACTTCAGACGGGTATTTTTTAGGAGGACGAAGTTTAACTGCAACCGTTATTGCTGGTTCATTGTTATTAACAAATTTATCTACCGAGCAAATTGTAGGACTTAATGGTAGTGCTTATGCTGATGGTATATTGGTAATGGCATGGGAAACTTTGGCTGCAATTGCTATGGTAATTACTGCAGTGTTTTTATTACCACGCTATTTAAAAGGTGGTATTTCAACCATTCCAACCTATTTAGAACGTCGTTTTGATGTAACCACAAAAGCGATGACCTCTGGTTTATTTTTATCTGGATATGCTATTGTTTTGTTACCAATCGTTTTATACTCTGGATCTCTAGGTATTAGTGGAATGTTTAATCTTCCTGAATTATTAGGAGTAACAGAATGGCAATCTATATGGATTTGTGTCATAAGTATTGGTGTTATTGGGTCTATTTACGCCATTTTTGGAGGATTAAAAGCAGTCGCAGTATCAGATACCATAAATGCTGTTGGTTTACTAGCAGGAGGATTATTAATTCCCTTTTTCGGTTTAATATCGATTAGTGATGATAATAGTTTCTTTGGTGGTTTAGCAAAACTAACAAGTGAACATCCTGAAAAATTAAATGCAATTGGAGGTGCAGATTCTTCCATACCTTTTGCAACAATTTTCACAGGAATGATGCTGGTTCAATTATTTTATTGGGGAACCAATCAACAGATTATTCAACGTGCTTTAGGAGCTAAAAATTTAGCAGAAGGACAAAAAGGATTAACATTGGCTGCTTTTATTAAAATATTAGGACCTATAATTGTGGTACTTCCAGGTATTATTGCTTATCATAAATGGGGAGGAGAAGTCTTGATAAATAATGATATTGCGTACCCAAGATTGGTTGCAGAAGTATTACCTAAACCATTAATTGGTTTCTTTGCAGCAGTGATGTTTGGTGCTATTTTAAGCTCTTTTAACTCAGCCTTAAATAGTTGCGTAACTTTATTTGGTATTGACATTTACAAACAATATATAAATAAGGAAGCCGAAGAAAAGAAAGTCGTTACAGTAGGTAAACGTTTTGGAATTTTTTTAGCAATATTTTCTATGTTTGTAGCACCCTTTTTATATTATGCTTCAGATGGACTTTTTGGTTATTTGCAAACCGTAAATGGAGCCTATAGTGTGCCAATTTTAACTGTTATTATTGTTGGATTCTTAACAAAAAGAGTCCCTGCAATTGCAGCAAAAGCGGGTATTATATTCTCTTTTACATTTTATGTAACCTATATTATTCTATCGAAAGGATTCGAAATGGAATTACCACATTTTTTACATGTGCAATTCATAGCGTTTACTTTAACGATACTACTGATGCTAGTTATTGGAAAGCTAAAACCACGAGAAACTGATTATATACAAGAATACACAGAACAAGTGGATGTAACGCCATGGAAATACGTAAAAGTTGTAGGTGCTGTAATATGTGTAGTTGTACTATCTACATATTTTATTTTCAGCTAGTTATCAATGAGTTGCAGTTCTTAATGACAATAGAAGGTCTTTGGGAGAAAAGTAAAACAATTTAAAAGTAATAGTAAACCCAATTGATGACATCGATTTTTAATTGGATTCATTTATAAATAAACAGAAAAAAGCGAACTTTGATTGGTTTGAGTATACAAATTCAAAATTTTAACAAATAAATATAATAATTTAATAAAAAAATAAACAAATGAAATTTTTTATAGACACAGCAAATCTTAATGATATTGCAGAAGCAGAAGCTTTAGGCGTTTTAGATGGTGTAACCACAAATCCATCTTTGATGGCAAAAGAAGGGATTACAGGAGCAGAAAATATTTTAAATCATTACAAAAAGATTTGTGACCTTGTAGAAGGAGATGTTTCTGCAGAAGTGATTGCTACAGATTATGATGGCATGATTAAACAAGGTGAAGAATTAGCCGCTTTACATCCACAAATTGTAGTGAAATTACCTATGATTGCTGATGGTGTAAAAGCCTGTAAATATTTTTCTGATAAAGGAATTAAAACAAACGTAACACTAATTTTTTCAGCGGGTCAAGCATTGTTAGCTGCTAAAGCGGGTGCAACTTATGTTTCTCCTTTTTTAGGAAGATTAGATGATATTTCTACTGATGGTTTAAATTTAATCTCAGAAATGAGATTGATTTATGATAATTATGGTTTTAAATCACAAATTTTAGCAGCATCCGTAAGAAATACAATGCATGTTATTAACTGTGCTAAATTAGGAAGTGATGTAATGACAGGACCTTTATCATCTATTACAGGGTTGTTAAAACATCCTTTAACAGATAGTGGATTGGCACAATTTTTAGCTGATTACGCAAAAGGAAATTAAAAAGCACAAGCTCATGACATACAAAAACATGATTTATCTAGCTCTATTAGTAACATTGTTGTCTTGTAAATCACAATCAGCCATAGTAGAAGTGCCTCGAAAGGCAAAAAATGTTATTCTTTTAATTGGAGATGGCACAGGTTTGTCACAAATATCATCTGCATTTTATTTTAAGAAAACAAGTCCAAATTACGCACGTTTTAAACATATAGGGCTTATTAAAACGTCTTCGTCTAAAGACGATATTACTGACTCTGCTGCTGCTGCTACAGCTTTTGCCACAGGAGTAAAGACCTATAATGGTGCAATTGGTCTTGCCGATGATTCTACCCAAGTTAAAAATTTGGTTGAAATTGCGTCACTGAAACATATTAAAACTGGAGTAATTTCTACCTCAGCCATACAACATGCTACACCAGCAAGTTTCTATGCACATGCCTTAAATAGAGGGAGATATGAAGATATTGCTGCAGATATGGTTATTTCTGATATTGATTTTTTTGCAGGAGGTGGTAAAAAGTTTTTTACTAAAAGAAAAGATGAGAAAAACTTATTAGAGGATTTGAAAGGAAATGGGTTTGAGATAGATACTACTGCCTTGGGAAACTTTTCAGGAATTAAACAGTACTCGAAAATGGGGTATGTATTAGCAGAAAACCATATGAAACACGCAGCCAAAGGACGTGGTGATTTTTTACCTAAAGCTACCGAATTAGGGATACAATTTCTTAATAAGGATGTAAATAATTCTAACTTTTTCATGATGGTAGAAGGTTCGCAAATAGATTTTGCAGGTCATGCCAATAATGCTGAATATCTTATCTCAGAGCTTATTGATTTTGATGATGCTATTGGAAAAGCGCTAGATTTTGCAGAGAAAGATGGTAACACATTGGTAATTGTTACTGCCGATCATGAAACCGGAGGATTTAGCTTGTCGTCAACTCCTAAAAAAACAGAAGATGGCAGATCCTTTAATGATTATAATGAAATTGCAGCAACTTTTTCTACTAAAGGACATTCGGCAACATTAATCCCAGTGTTTGCTTATGGCCCAGGAGCTGAAGCCTTTTCTGGTGTTTATGAAAATACTGAAATCTTTCATAAAATATTGGAAGCTACTAATTGGAATAATAAGAATTAACCGCTCATTTGTATAAATCAAACGAAAAAACGGAATTGGAATCTGATTTTGAGTGTAAAAAACAAAAACTATTGCCAACAAAGGCGTGTATAATTAATTGCTTTGGCAAGTGATTGGTTCTTATGTTATGACAGAACCTTTGTCTTCAATTACAGGATTGTTAATTAATAGATTACATAAAAGGAAATTAAAAAAGTAAAAAATATTTTTAGATTTGATAAACGAAGAATATATATTCTTCGGTTATTTCTTTTACAATATGATTAACCAAATACAGATACTACCAATTTCTATTTTTTTTATTTTAATGTGAAATAGATGAAAAAGCAATTTAGATTCATAAGATCCTATCCTTAAAAATAATACTATGACCATTCAAAAAAATAAGTACGGAACAACGCCAGAAGGAGTTTCTGTAGATCGTTTTACTTTAAAAAACACAAATGGTATCGAAGTAGATATTATAAATTATGGAGGCATTATAACTTCTATAAAAGCGCCAAACAAAAAGGGTTTAATAGAAAATATTACTTTAGGTTATAAATCTTTACCACAATATATTAAAAGCAATCCTTATTTTGGAGCTATTATTGGACGTTATGGAAATCGTATTGCAAACGGAAAATTTACTCTTGATGGTGTAGAATATTCTTTAGCCAATAATAATGGCCCTAACAATTTGCATGGAGGTAGTAAAGGTTTTGATAAAGTAATTTGGAATGCTAGCACAAAAAACAATGCTAATTCGGTTTCATTGCAACTGAATTATGTAAGTAAAGATATGGAAGAAGGTTTTCCTGGAAATCTCAATACAACAGTAATCTATACCTTGAAATCTGATAATACCTTAGAAATTGACTACAAAGCTACTACAGACAAGAAAACAGTTGTAAACTTAACAAATCACTCTTATTTTAATTTGTCTGGAGATTTTAAGCAATCTATAACAGATCACAAACTAAAAATTCTTGCAGAAACGTTTATTCCTGTTGATGAAACCATGATTCCAATTGGTAAACTAGACAATGTTAAGCATACACCATTCGATTTTAGAGCTTTTAAAATCATTGGTAACGACATTGAATTAGATAACAAACAGTTAAAATTAGGATTGGGCTACGATCATTGCTGGGTGTTAAACAATCAAAACAATGGTGTAAGACTAATTGCTACTGCCTATCATGAAGAAAGTGGTAGAATTCTTGAATTCTTTTCCGATGAACCTGGAGTTCAATTCTATTCAGGTAACCATCTTAGCGGAAGTCATGGCAAAAGAACTGGATTTTGTTTAGAAACACAACATTACCCAGATTCTCCAAATCAAACTAGTTTTCCATCAGTTATTTTAAATCCTGATGAGACTTATACTTCAAAAACATCTTATAAATTTTCGGTTAAATAGATGATAAGAAAATCACCAAGTTCTCTTATTAATTAGAATGATATTGCTTTTTAATAGAGATTAGGTTTAAACTTCCTTATACGGATCTAGCGTAACAATAGTTCCGTCTTGATTGTAAGTAATTTCAGCAACTTTTACAGACCTTAAATGCGTAACACCTTTGGATAGTGAAGAGTCATGATAAAATAAATAATCTTTGCCTTCAATTTTACAAACTGAATGATGCGATGTCCACCCCACTACAGGGTTTAATATTTTTCCTTTGTAAGTAAAAGGTCCGTATGGATTATCGCCAATAGCATAACATATAAAATGTGTATCTCCTGTTGAATATGAGAAATAATACTTTCCGTTATGTTTATGCAACCAAGCAGCTTCAAAGAAACGACGCTCATTATCTCCAGCTAACAATAGATTTCCACTTTCGTCTATGATTTCAATCTCTTTTGGTTTTTCATCAAATTCTAACAAATCATCTGTCATTTTAGCGACAAGTGGTAATAAAGCTGGTTCTTCATCTTTTGGAAGAAATGCGGTAGGGCTATCTGGTTGGTCTGCTTTAAATGTTCCAGATCTCCAACGTTGTAATTGTCCACCCCAAAGACCACCAAAATACATGTAGCAGCTTCCGTCATCATCTTTAAAAACAGCAGGATCTATAGAAAAACTGCCTTTTATTGCTTTAGGTTGTGCCGTAAACGGACCTGTAGGCGATGTGCTTGTTGCCACTCCTATACGAAAGATACCATCATAAGCTTTTGCAGGAAAAAATAGGTAATAAATACCATCTTTTTCATTAGCATCTGGAGCCCACATTTGTTGCTCTGCCCAAGGAACATCATCAACATGTAAAGCTACACCATTGTCTATTGCTTTGCTATTTATAGTATCCATCGATATTACATGATAATCTTCCATCGCAAAGTGACTTCCTAAGTCGTCAAATGCTTCTCCGGCATCAACATCGTGTGATGGGTATATGTAAATTTTTTCATTAAAATAATGTGCTGAAGGATCAGCTGTATAAATATGATCTACCAAAGGCTGGGAAATTGCTCTTTTATTTAAATCATCAAAATCTATATGTTCAATCGTTTCTTCTGGCATGTCTTAATTTAATATTTATTTCTTTCTTCTTTCTTTTAAATCTAATTCTATTTTTACTTCCATGGTTTTATTTATTTCATAGAAAAATAATAACCCAATAGCTATTAAAAATGGAATTGCAGGAAAAATACTCACTAACATTTTGGTTCCTTGAATAGCACTTTCTGGTTGTACTAACAACTCACCAACGATAGCAGCCTCTTTGGTTACATAACTAAACAAACCAAGAATCCAAGTAACCAATGCACTACCTATACTTAATCCACCTTTTAAACCAACCATCATCGCTGAAAAGATGATAGCAGTTGCTCTTCTGTTATTTTTCCATTCAGAATAATCTGCTACATCCGCAATCATAGCCCATAATAATGGTATGGTTAATCCATAGAAAAAACCATGAAGTATTTGTGAAGCAAACATTAATTCTACCGAATTTTTAGAGAAAAAATAAAATACAATTATAAATAATGTTGATATAAACAAAGCCACTTTAAAAACATCTCTTTTCCCGTATTTATCTGCAAGCCTTTTTGAAAAAGCAATACCAACAATCATAAATATAATACCGCCGGCATTAAACAACCCAAACCCTGCAGATACTGGGTTTTCACCAAAGAAGTTGACTCCTATACTTGATAAAAGATCTAAAATTGGCTGAATAAAAAGAGTTAGTTCGGGTTTACTTACATAATTTTCGAAATAATAAACATAAGAACCTCCTTTCATTGCCAACGTAACAAATACTAAAGTTGTAACAACAAGGATAATCACCCATGGTTTGTTTTTAAATAAATCTGCTAAATCTTCTTTTACACTTGATTTTTGTTCTGCCGTGGGCACGATACGTTCTCTTGTTGTAAAAAATGTTATTAATAACATAATGGTACCTATTACAGCTAACCAAGTCATTACAATTTCAATTCCTACAGCTTTATCACCTCCTCCAGCAGTTTCTATAATTGGCAACATAAATACTTGCACAAAGAATTGAGCGAACATTACTGCTACAAAACGGTATGATGAGATACTATTTCGCTCTCCCATATCTCCCGTTATAACACCACTTAAAGCTGAGTATGGTAAATTATTTGCCGCGTACAACAGCAATAATAACGTGTACGTTACCACTGCATAAATAACCTTTCCTTTATACTCAAAACCAGGGGTACTAAAGGCTAAAATAGATATTACGCCCAGAGGCACAGCTGTCCAAAGAATCCAGGGTCTAAATTTACCCCATCTAGAGGCTGTCCTGTCAGCAATAGCTCCTATTATTGGATTAAATCCAAATGCAGCAACAAGCCCTACAGTTAAAATGATAGCAGAGGCATGATTTGCTTCCAAACCATAAATATCTGTATAGAAATAAGCTAGATAAGTCATTAATGTTTGAAACACCAAATTTGCAGCAAGGTCTCCCAAGCTATATCCGATTTTTTCCTTAATCGATAATTTTTGTGAATTAGAACTCATAGTATAGTAGTATTGAAAGCAGGTTATTAATTAGATGTGTTTTTAAGACTCATTATACTGTTGTAAGCTTTTTTAGGTTGATGTTTTCTATCAAACAAAAGCGGATAGTTAGTACGACCGTTTATTGGCCAGTCATTTAACCATGTGTCTTTATCTGATACTCCCCAAAAAGTGACTCTGTTAATTTTATCTTCATGTTTTAAAAACAGTTTAAAAATATCTTCGTAACGCTTTGCCAATTGTATTTGAACCGATTCGGGTAATTTTGTTGGGTAAGGATTCATTTTTTTATCGCCTTCAAATTTTTTAAAATCTTGGGTTACTTCTGCTCCAACTAAATCCCATGGGTTAGGAATCACTGAGATGTCAAACTCGGTAAAACTAACTTTTACGCCAAGTTCTGAATAAGCTATAATACTAGTTTCTATTTCTTTTAGACTAGGGGTTTTTAAATTCCAGTGTGCTTGCATACCGACACCGTTTATTTTAGCACCACTTTTTTGTAGTTCTTTTACTAAGCGAACAACCCCTGCTCTCTTTTTTGGGTTACATAAACCATAATCATTGTAGACTAAATCTGCATTCGGGTCGGCTTTTTCGGCTAATTTAAAGGCTTGCTCAATGTATTTATCTCCTAGCACTTTAAAAAAAACAGATTCTCTTAAATCTCCATTTTCTTTTAAAGCTTCATTTACAACATCCCAAGTATCAATTCTACCTTTATATCTTGTAACCACAGTGTTAATATGGTTTTGCATATGGTTTGCCATAATGGTGCTGTCTTTAGTTTCTTTCATAAACTCAGCTAACTGAGAATGCCAAACTAAGGTATGACCAACAATGTACATCTTGTTTTTCTCTCCAAATGCTACATATTTATCTGCCATATCAAAGAAAAAGGTTTTAGGTTCTGGATGTAAAAACATCCATTTCAAACTGTTTTCAGGCGATATCGTATTATACTCCTTCTTTAAAATAGTTACGGCAGCTGCATCTTTTTCTACTATTTGATTTTCATTTATAGCTGCTCCTATATAAAAATTATCTTTAAAACTATTTTTTAATGAAACTGTTTGTTTTATTTCTTGATTTTTTTTATATAATTTATTAGAGCAACTTACTATGCTAAAAATTAATGTAAAAAGTAGTGCTATGTTTCTAATTGTTTTTATCACTTTGATGATTTTTATTGGACAGTTTTAAACGATTTCTATATTTAATTTCTAATAAATTTTCGAAAGTATTATTCTTGAAAATTTCTTGTACAAATTTTTTATAAAAGTATTTTAAAATCACATAAGGAGTCTAGCATAAAATGAACAAAGTATGATACTTTTGAGCATTTACACTAACCATTTGATAAGAATTTGAAGGTATATTAAACAAATACCTAACTTAGACTATATTATAATTTTAATAATGTTTTGAAATTATATTATAGCAAACTTACACGAAAACACTCTTTTTAACATAACAGATTTGAAGCAAAACCTATCAATTTTGTGAAAATAGGTTTCTTTTTTTAGTGACTATGTAAAAAAAACAATCAAACAAGAAAGTTTTAACTTTTATATCAAACAGCTGTTATTTTTACTTAACAATGTTTTCTATAGGGTTTTTATTTACTTGTTTGCGCATTGCTTTTAATTTTTCTCGGTATTTTTCAACAGTTTTAGCATTTCTTGGTTGTTTTGAAATATCAACGTTCTGTTTTTTATCATTTTTAATATCAAATAACATAAATGCGTTGGTTGGCTCTCCTTTTTTATTAACAAATTCGGTATACGAATAATTATGATCTACTACAGCCTCACCTTTTCGGTAACGCGTATAGATTTCTGACTTCACTTCCAAATTAGGATCTTTTAAAACTGGCACAAAACTTGTACCCGTTAAATATTTAGGTATTTCAATTCCTGCTATTTCACACAATGAAGGATAAATATCAATATATTCTGTCATCGCCGTTGTTTTAACATTTTTTTTCATCCCTGGAGATGATACGATTAACGGGACATGAATAGCTTCATTTAAAGTACTATGCTTGGTCCACATACCATGTTCTCCAAGAAAAAATCCGTGATCGCCCCATAATATAATGGTTGTATTATCTCTTAAACCTAAGTCGTCTAACTGCTTTATTAATTTACCTACCAATACATCGGTATAACTAACACTTGCATAATACCCACGTACTAGATCTTTAGACAATTTGGTCGGTAAAAGACCTTCTTTAGGAATGCCCATATACATATTTCTTAATTCTGATGAATTATGAACCGCTTGTTTTGGTGCGTTTTTAGGTTTAAATGGGTTGTCTGCCATTACTAAATCTTTATCCTTATATAGTTCACCATATTTTGTAGGCTGAATAAAAGGCAAGTGAGGAGAAACATAACCCACAGCTAGAAAGAAGGGTTCTTCTGTTTTTTTTAATTCTTTTAGTTTTTGAATAGCCTTATTAGTCGTTTTTCCATCAGAATATGTCTCGTCAGACACCTCTGTATATTCAAATGCAGGACCTCTTTTTCTGTCTGGTTTATTCTTAATCAATTTTAAGGCTTCTTTACTCTGATAATCAAATTGGGTATGTGTATCATCTATTTCACTCCAGTCATTTTTAAAATCTTTTGCGTTGTGAAATATTTTACCATAAGAGATTGTTTTATATCCATTTTTTTTAAAAATTCCGTGCAAAGAAACCGCTTCAGGAACTTCTTTATCAGCACGGGTATAATAACTTACAAATCTGGTTGCACTTGGTCTAATTCCTGTCATTATAGTTGCTCTACTAGCACCACAAACAGCAACATTGCAATAAGCGTTGTTAAATTGCACCCCTTCTGCAGCTAATTTATCTAAGTTTGGAGTAATTATTTGGCTATTTCCATAGCTATTTAGCATGGGTCTTAAATCGTCAATAGCTATAAAAAGAATGTTTTGTTTTTTCTTTTCAATTTTAAAATGATCATTCTTATTTGCTGTTATTTTTGAGCCGCAGCTCAAAATATTAAATATTAAATATAACAGCAATAATGCTTTAAAACTTGAACTTATTAATTTCATCTTAATATATATTTAAAGTTGTTTTTGAAGTTTTATCACCGATTTATTAGAGCTTTACCTTCATTTTTTTTTAATCTATTTTAAATAGTAGCATTTAAAACGCTATCTGTTGTGAAACTAAAATTTAATAATGTAATTTAATATAATCTTCAGGTTTTAATTTACCTATCAAATGTTTTGGCGGATTATTCCATTTAGACTTTCTATCTATAGGATGTTGTGTTGGTTTAATAAGCGGCATTTTATGAGTCAATAAAAAATCGTTTTGTTCCTTCATCCAAGCTGTTAACACTTCAGATAATTGTTCTTTTTGCTCTTTAAATTTTATATTTTTCGCTAAATTTTTAGCTTGATAAGGATCTACACTTAAATCATATAGTTCTTCGTAAGGTGTTTTAGGAAAAGCTTTAGCGCCTTGAGTGATAAATTCATTTATAATTGAATTGTTCCCTAAATTAGAATCTAAAACTTCAATAGAATTGTAGTTTCTAATGTATTTAAATTTTACACCTCTAACCATTCTTGAAGGGAATACTTTTGCTTCTCTAACATTTTGTCTGGTTTGTACACCATAAATATAATCATGTATTTTTTCTTGGCTACCTTTTAATGTTTTTAAGAAACTTTTACCATCAATACTTTTTGGAATTTTAACTTTTGCAGCTTCTAGAAAAGTTGGTAAAATATCTACATAGGTCAGCACCGTTTTAGAGGTTGAGTTTGGTTTTATAACTCCTGGCCATCTTGCTACAAAAGGTGTTTTAAGCCCCTGTTCTGTTAACGTGTATTTTCCAGAAGTTCCATGATCCGCAGAATAGATAAATAACGAATTGTTTCTAAAACCGTATTTATCAACCATGCTTAATATTTTACCTAGTTGTATGTTATCATCGTCTATACTTTGGTAATACCTAGCTTTAGAGCCGTTAACTCTCTTTTGGTAGGGTAATTTAAAGATGTCAGATTTCTTGTATTTTGTTTCCTTTGGATGAGGTCCATGAGGTAAGTCTGATGTTATAAAAATACAAAATGGTTTTTTTACATTTTTTAAATACGAATCTATTTTATCTAAAGGCAACCAACGGTGATCTATTGGATTATAAGATACCGACCAATCAAATACACTTGCTGGTTTTACATGGCTTTTCCCTGCTAAAACAACTTCATAGCCCGCTTCTTTTAAATAATGAGTAACACTTTTTATATTTGGTTTAACACCAATATGGTTTGCCAATCCACCACTTTTTATAGGATACAAGCCTGTATAAATTTGAGATCTACTAGGTGCGCAAATAGCTTGTGCAGTATAAAAATTATTAAAAAGCATCCCTTCTTTTGCTAGTTGATCTACATTTGGAGTACTTACATTTGGGTTACCATAACACCCATAATCTAATTGATCTTGATCATCTGCTAGATAGAATATAAAATTAGGTTGATTTGTAGTTGTTTTAGATCCAACAGTTGAGACCGATGTTTTAGTCAGTGCCAGCTTAGTTGTTATTGTTTTAGTGTTTTTACACGAAAAAACTATTGGAAGAATAAAGAGAAAATAGTATTTATAGAGTTTCATAAGTTTCATAA
>ENA-ORXF01000749-ORXF01000749.1-marine-metagenome-genome-assembly--contig:-NODE-749-length-22158-cov-9.244418_pt1 | contig 22158 bp, 48 predicted proteins | sample MGYA00237864_ERZ511476 | MGnify/ENA primary metagenome ERZ511476 (study PRJEB26306, sample SAMN06343908) | marine metagenome | isolation source: coastal waters | place: Atlantic Ocean: West Antarctic...
TATTTAATGCCCGGAGCAATAGATCAAATAGAACATAAGCTAGTAGATAAAACAATAGTATCCCTTACCAGAATCGAACCGCCACTACATCCACCAGGACCAGAAAAGATGTTAATGGACTTTGGCATAGAACCAGAAGAGTTTAGAGAACAAGAATTATTAGATTGGTTTAAGGGTGTTCAATTAACTCAATCAACTAAAATAACTGAAGGTATATTTGCTCCTTGGGCATTTTATAAAAAAGATTTCCAAGAGATAGGCGGCCATGATGAATTATATGCTCCTCAATCAAAGGAAGATTCGGATATCTTTAATAGGTTCCATCTCAATGGTATTAAGTTTGTACAGACTTGGGGAGGATGTGTATATCATATGACGTGTAGAGGTTCAAGATTTGCTGATGGAGCAAAAAGAAATCCAGATGGTGAAGTGTTTATGAAGAACAGAGAAACTGATGAATGGTTACGACAAAATCAAAGAAGTACTCGTAACTTCATTCGTAAGTGGGGACACTTTGTTAAACATGATGCTTTGTTGAAACCAATCGTACCACCAAAGTATGATATTGGATTTGTCGTTAAGAGATGTAATTATGAAATGTTATATGAATTAGAGCCTTGGTGTTCTACAATATATGTGGATCCAGAACATGTAGCTGGTTATATTGGTATGGAACAAGACAATACCTTATTTAATTTAAAAGATAGGATAAAATATATTGGTAATGAAGTAACCAATGACATAGTGGTTGAGTTTGATTTAGCCGATTTAACCAATCAAAATTGGGGTGTTATATCAGAACTATCGTCTATAATTAAAGAGAGTGGTGAAGTAGGAGAGATGGAATTAGATATATTTAAAATAACGATTAATAAATTAGAAACTTATGATGAGGAGTTAATAAAATGCGCACATTAGTAACTGGTGGTGTAGGTTTCATAGGAACTAATCTAATCAAAAGATTATTAAAAGGTGGCCACGAGGTAACATCACTTGATAATTATAGTACAGGATTTAAAGAAAATGAACAAAAGGGTTGTACCTACATCCATGGTGATGTTAGGGATTTGAAATTTTGGGGTGGTAGGTTAGAAAAAATGGATATCATACCTGATGTTATATTCCATTTAGCAGCTCTTGCAAGAATACAACCATCAATAAAAGATCCTAAACCAGCAATTGATGTTAATTTGAATGGAACTTTAAATGTGTTAGAGTATGCAAAGAAATATAATATACAAGTTATATACGCCGGTTCAAGTTCAAAACACCATGGAATATTTAATAGTCCATACGCCTGGTCTAAACACGGTGGAGAAGAACTTTGTAAATTATATAGTGAAGTTTATGATTTAAACACCACAATATGTAGATTTTATAATGTCTATGGTCAACATCAACTTAGAACTGGTAGTTATGCTACGGTTTTAGGAATATTTGAACATCAATATATGGATGATGAACCATTAACTGTTACGGGTGATGGCAAACAAAGACGAGACTTTACTCATATTGATGATATTGTCAATGGACTTATAAAATGTATAGGTAAAGTCTATAGAGGAGAAACATTCGAATTAGGTACAGGAGTTAATTATTCTATTGATGAAATAGCAGATATGTTTCATCATAAAAAGATATATGTTCCTGCCCGACCTGGTGAATATGATGTAACTTTGTGTGACTATTCAAAAGCTAAACAGAATTTAGGTTATGAACCTAAAGGTAATTTAAATAAATATATAACAAAATGGTTGGAGGAAAATAAATGAAGATAGGTGTAGTAGGAAATGGATATGTTGGTGGGGCGATTGCACATGGATTTTCACCAGCATCAACAGGAACTTGTGAAGTTAAGGTACACGATATAATACCAGAAAGGTCTTTGAACACATTAGAAGACACAGTTAATAACTCTGATTTTGTGTTTGTATCTGTACCAACACCAATGAATAAGAATGGTTCTATAAGTTTAAAACTTATTGATGAAGCTTTCAAACAAATAAACGGAATTAATAGAAGGTCAGATAATATCATTATATTGAAATCTACTGTTGTTCCTGGAACGACAGAGAAATTACAAGAAAAGTTTCCTAATCTGAATATAGTTTTTAATCCAGAATTTCTTACAGAAAAGTCAGCTCGATTAGATTTCATAAATCAGACACGGATTGTTCTAGGTGGTGATAAAATCCACACAGCTCGTGTATCAGAGTTATTTAATGAAAGATTCAAGTATTGTCATATAATACAGACAGACTATAAAACATCAGAAATGATTAAGTATTTTTGTAATGTATTCTTTTCAGTTAAAGTATCATTTGCTAACGAGATGAAAATGATATGTGATACTATTGGTGCTGATTGGGATGGTGCACTTGAAGGTTTTGTTGCTGATGGTAGGATAGGTGATTCTCATCTAAATGTACCAGGTCCTGATGGTAAGATGGGATTCGGAGGTAGTTGTTTTCCGAAGGATATCAACGCGTTTATGTCATTCGCTAAAGGTATTGGGGTAAAGACAAATACAATAAACGGTGCTTGGAAAACCAACCTTGATGTCAGACCAGAAGAAGATTGGAAAGAGTTAAAGGGTAGAGCGGTAATTGATGAAGAAAAAGCTTGACTTGTATAGTAAAATAGTTGTATATTATAGTAATATGGAGATAGAATAAAATGCCTCAGATAAATCCTGATGAATGGGATAATGAACATGAACGAAGAAAGCGTGATAAGCGTCAGAAAAAACGCAAACAAAATCAAGAGAATAATAAAAAGAAAAGAAAAGATAAATGGTAAAAAATAACATTTTATATATATTTATATATGTATTGTTAGTAGGGTGTGGTGATAATGTCATGACAAATAGTTGTAGTTCAGATTGTCATTTAGATATATCAGCACCAAGTTTAGAGATAGATGAAAATGGTTATTATCACATAGAATGGTTAGATGGTTATGTTCAAACATTTTCAACATTAACAGCAGAAACAGGACTTGACTATCAGAAAGTTAATTGGACATCTAACAGAGAGATAAACATTCAACATTATGGTCAAGACAATTGGACAAGTTTAGTAAATTCAAGTAGTTACACGGACGATGAAGGTGTAGCTCACACAGTTCTCGGTGTATGGGAACAATTCGTAGGTGATACGATTAAAGTCTATAGTGGATATTCAAATAATTGTGATATTCTATATATAGATTCATTGGAGGTAGTAGTAGATTATGGCAGATAAATTCGGACCTTATATAACAAAACTTATGGCGACAGTTCTTGATTTTAAAGAAGACATGTTCGTTAGAGGTTTAGCTACTGAGGAATTAAGAAGATTAAATGTTGATATTGAAGAGTTTATACGAAAACAATATCAAGTAGATGAAGAAGAAACAAAAACAGAAAAAACCTTATTACAGGAGGACAAATAATGTCACAAATAAGTAAAGATGGTTACGAACAAATACAAATAATCAAAAACGCATTGGATTCAATGTATGATAAGTTAGAAGTGAGTGGTGAATTTTCAAATGTTCAAAGTGAATTTGAAGCGATAGCAGGTATTGTAGAACTTGCGGGAACTTGGACAGAGGTATAATATGCCAACAAATGACCCAGCAAATGATAGATACAATCCACCAGGAAATTTAAGTCATGATTTTGAAGAGTTTAAGTTTTCAGAACTTGAATCAAATGAATTATTTTGGCAAACAAATAAGCCAGGGAATAACATACCTTGGCGTAAGGTGAGTCAAACACAGGGGTTGAATATAAAAGCTCAAACAACTCATAATGTGAATCCAAATACATTGGTTTGGCAGAAGATATAATTTGTGAAAGATGACAATAAACCATTAGGACGAGCATCTGAAAAACCATTAAGTATTCCTGGTAGACGAAAAGTCATAACTAAAAATATGATAATAGATTCACAGAAGAATACATTGTCTGGTATGGAAGCTGCTCGTTGGTTAGATGTCCAATACAATACTTACAAGAAATGGGCTAAACGATATGGTTTATTTGACCAACATTCGAATCAAGCTGGTTTTGGAATCAAATCAAAAGGGTGGGGTTCTTACAGGATAAATGTAGAGGACATTGTATTAGGAAAACGACAACCACCTAAGAGATGGTCACATTCAGTAGTTAAACAACAACTAATTGAAAAAGGTTATTGGACAGATGAATGTACAGTATGTGGTTACAATGAAGTAAATATGAAAACAGAGAAAGTTTGTCTTGGTGTAGACTTTATTGATGGTGAACATCAAAACTTTCTATTGGAGAATATAAGACTATTGTGTGCAAATTGTTATTTGTCATTTAATGGTATGTTTGAGAAGTCAAGAAGATTTTGTAAATAGGAGAAAGTAAATGATTAGATTATTATTTATATTATTATTTTTATTTTCTTGTGAAGATAACGCGATATTACCTCCACAAGATAGTAATGAAACAGAACAAACAACAATGTCATCAGAATCACCAACACTAAATCCTGGTGATTTAAATGAACCATTTATAGTTGGTGGAACTCAAGTAAGTCCTGCTTGTCCTGATTGTAAGTATCCATTTATGGTATCATTGAGGTCAAATAGTTGGGGTGGACACTTTTGTGGTGGTTCACTTGTAAGAGAAGATTGGGTTATAACAGCTGCTCATTGTGTTCAAGGTTCATCTCCAAGTAGTGTAGATGTTAAGATTGGATTACATAATGTAAACAATACTACAGGAGCTCAAACAAGAGATGTTGACCAAATTATAATACATCCAAGTTATAGTGGTAACTCATTAAATAATGATTATGCACTATTACATTTATCACAACCTATTACAGATTTTGAACCTATAAAATTATGTACAGATACAAATCACGATGAAGAACCTGTTATGTCAACCGTTATGGGTTGGGGAGCAACATCATCAGGTGGTGGTAGTTCTAATACATTACTTGAGGTTGATGTACCTATTGACGATAGTTGTGGTAGTTATTCTAATTCAGACATAACAAACAATATGGTTTGTGCTGGTGATGGTAATGGTGGCGAAGATTCTTGTCAAGGAGATTCAGGTGGGCCACTCATTATGACTAACTATGATGGTGAATATGAATTGATTGGTATAGTCAGTTGGGGATATGGTTGAGCGGATGCTCAGTACCCAGGTGTGTACTCAAAAATTCATAGTAGATTAGATTGGTTCTTTGATTATATAGGAGAACCTGAAACAGAATTTGTACCAGATTTATATGGAGATTCAAATTTTGATGGTGTGTTAAATGTTCTCGATATTGTTGTCATTGTAGGTTTTATATTGGGCAATGAAGAACCAAGTGAAGAACAATCAATAACATCAGATATGAATCAAGATGGTGTTATAAATATTTTAGATGTGATATTGGTAGTAAATGAAGTTCTTGGAACATCATTTTCACAATCAGTTATATGGTTAGAAGAAAACTTTCCAGAATTAAAGACAAAAGAAAGATTAAGTAAACTAAATAAATTACAATATTTTTCAAAATAGGAGAAGGTAAATGGCTACGTTGGTAGATTACAAACAAAGAGAACTGAAAGTAGGACAGAAGGTAAAAATCGTAAAAAATATACCGTCAGTAGATGGAATGTTATACGAGAATACTATTGTAAAGATTAGTGAATATGATGGTGTCAAAGAAACCATACGAGTTACAGATGGTCTTGGTAAGATATGGTGGATTGAACCATCAGCCGTAAGTTCGAGTTTTCTATAATGAGTGAACTAACAAAAGAACAACAAGAATTACTTAAACGACTTACAGATGAAATGATGAACTTGGCCACAGAAGTTGTTGATGATTACGAAACGAATCCATCAGAAATGAGTGGTTCAGTAACACAAATTCATATAGATAGCCCTATATTAGACGAGGATGATAATGTTAGTTAAAGAATTTATATCAGAAACCAATAGAAATCAAATGATTTCAATTTTACTGAAACATTACAAAGTTGGTAATGTAAGAGTTAAATTAAAATCAATGAAAGGTCATGCTCACTTCAATGTAGATAGTGGTACATTAGAATTATCTACACGATACAAGACAATCAAAACAAGTCAAGTCAAAGAGTTCTTGATTACAATCTTACACGAAATCAATCACGCTATGGATGCCAAAACATTTGGGTGGAAGTTGTTCAAAGAAAAATATGAATACGAGATGAACTTACAGATAACCAATGGTAAAGACCCATACGAAGACAACAAGTTTGAGATACAAGCCGAGGAGTTTGGTCAGAAGCTGTGGAAAACTTGGAAAAGTAAATTCAAAAAAGATGGTTTGATGTAAAACTGTTACAAACTGTTACAATTTAAATGAAGAAAAGGCTTGACTTATGTCAGGCTTTTGTCGTATATTATAGTGTATGAGAAAGGGAAGTTTAATGAGTAATGATAAATGTAGTGAGTGTGGTAAGATACCCGCGAAGATAGAATATAAAGATAAAAAGTATTGTACTTGGTATTGTGCCAAGAAGGAGAGTAAGTAATGGAAGAATCAATATGGGGTTATGTAATATTGATTGTAGTATGTTTTATAGGTTTAGTACGTCAAGGATTAAGGGAAATAGATAATGAAGTGTAGTATTTGTAATGAAGATAATATAGATGATTTCAAACCAATATGGACAAGTCATAATGCTCAACCTGTTAATGATGGAAGGTGTTGTGATTTCTGTAATACATTTGTTGTAATACCTACGAGGGATGATGATTCTGTTGAAGTAGATTCTATATTGATGAGAAACAGACAAAGAATTAGAGGAGCTAATTAAGATGGCGATATTAAGTAAAGATACAACAAAGAAAAGAGTTATAGACTTAACAGGTTCAGATGGTAATGCGTTTGTGTTGTTGGGAATAGCTAAAGGTTTGTGTAAACAATTAGAGATAGAAGATGAATTTATATTAGAAGATATGAGGTCGAGTGATTATGAACAGTTGATTAATACATTTGATATGTACTTTGGTGATTATGTAGATTTGGAGAGATAAGAATGATTAATGGAATAAAACCAATGTTATCACCACAAACACCAACACCAAAAGAACCTACAACAAATGGTTTATCATTTGATGAAGCTATGGATAGTTTACTTGAAAAGATACAAGAGAATTACGATTCAAGAACTGGTTTTAGAGGAACACTCGAATTATCACTTAAACCTGGTAGAAAATTTGTTAAGGTTATAGAAGGTAGTAGTGTGTGGGGATTTGTATCATTAGTTAATGGAACACATAAAGATTCTCCAATCTTTGTTGGTGATATTATGAAAGCCGCTGGATGGAATGCTCCCGCTAAACATTCAAGAGGTTCTATATTTGATGCTGAAATGCACAAGAGTTTCAGTTGGACAGGCCCAAACTATTTATAAACCTGTTACATACTGTTACAATTTAGGTATTGACTTATGTACGTTATTATTCGTATATTATAGTAGTTGATGAGAGAGATAAATAAAACAAAAGGAATGAAGATGAAATCAATAAAAACAGAAATAAGTAAGATAGACAATTTAACAGAGTTAAACGCTCTGTCCACTTATATCAAGGAATGTAAAGCCCATTTGGGTAGAACTACATTAAGTGTGGGTATGAAAGTTTGGGTTGTTCAAAAGACTAAACGAACTGCCGGTGTTATTACTAAGATGAAACTTAAAAAGGCTAATGTTGATATGAGAGGCGCTTCTTATAGTGTTCCGTTTTCAATGTTGGAGGCTAAGTAAGATATGATTGAATTAGAATGTAAAGAATGTAATGAACCAACAAGTTGTGATGAAACTGCTGCGGTAGTTACTTGTTCGGATTGTGTTATGGAACGGATGTTAAATTCATATTCAACGGAGTGTTGTTAAGATATGATGTTAGAAGGATTTGTGTTATTCGCTGAGGTGTTGATATCAACACTTGTGATATTGGTATTATCACTTGTATTATTAGTTATGGGTTACGATAAAATAAAGGAAATGTTAAATGACGATTGAAGAGCTATTAGATAGAATTGAAGAAATAAAGTCATCATTAGAAAATGCTGATGACCCTCACGGAATTGAAGGTGCGATAGATGAACTATTTATATTAAAAGATGACATAGAACTTCAAGGAATTGAAGGAGAAAGTTAAGATGAGTATGGAATTATTAGTATTAGAAAGTGTTGGTTCGTGTGTAGATACAGATGGGATGGTATATCCTATGAATGTAGATGACACTCCAGACCTAAATGGTGGTTCTGATTTTTTAGATACAACTGATGAGTGGAGTGAAGCTTTATCAGAAGAAGATGCTGGATTATTAGATGCTTGGTTGATTAAGATAGATTATTCTGTTGAATAGATTCTACAAAAAACCATTACCAGAAACTATGAAAAAGAATAGAGAACTATATAAAGAACTCTATCCTAAAGAATTAGCTTGGTGTAGGGAAAATGTAGAACATTTTAAGAACGATAAATTTCTGTTTGATATGTACACAATTCTCATCACAGGTTCTCGTAAGATGACACCTAAGATGATTGAAGCTATTCAAAAGGCTATGACTAATCCTCAGTATGACCCAATCAAAATGATTGAACGACAAGAGGCGATTAAACCAATTATGGAGAAGATTAACTTGGTGTTAGATATCGTGAATACGGTTGATTCTGGTAAGGATGAGTATTATCTCAAAACCTATTCAGCTACACCATTTATGAAATCTGTTATGAATCAGTTGAAAAGTAAGGGTAGTTTATCAGAGAAACAGATGAGTGCCATAAACAAGGTTTACAAGAAGTATAAGATTAGAATGGACAAAATGTTAGGAGATGGTGATGATGACACAAGAACAACTGATTGAAAGATTTAGTAAACTCAGATTTAGGATTTCATTTAAAGCTAGAGAAGAACATAGTCTTGGAGAACTCGAAGTAATCAATGATATGGATTGGGTTAAACGAAGGATTGAATATTTAGAAAGTGATACTGTTCTAGATAAATTTGATTTACGTTCAGCCAATCGGTTGTGGAAAAAATATTCATCTGAGGTTGGGTTGGATATGGATGAAAAAACCATGTGGGAACTTATAGATGAAACATTAGAATCAGGTAACAAGATAGCTTCTATCAAATTATATAGGAAATTTACAGGTAGTGGTTTAAAAGAAGCTAAAGATGCAGTTTATGACAGAGAAATGAAGAATAAAGGAATGATATAGATGAAAGATATTGATTATATACACGATAGTAATCCTATTGTTGGTAAACTATTAAAGTTAAAGTATCTTTTAAATGATGTTTGGAATAAAGAAGGTACTGATTCAATGGATGATAGGTCTTTCGTTATAGGATTGATTCACAATATTAGAAAAAGAGATAGAAATCCTTCAAAGATTCAGTTAGAAGAATGTAACAAAATTTGGAGTAAGTATAAATGATATACGCACAACTAACTGATATAATCGGTGCATACCAAAAGCTTCAAGTAGCTAAGGGAGCTGGTTTAGATTTTTGGGAAGGTTTGATTTTAATCTTATTCATATTGAAAGATATTGTTATAGTTGGTGGTATATTAGGAACGATAATTTGGTATATAAAGGGAAGAGATGTCAAGTAAAGGTAAAAGATTAATAGATGTATTAAATGAGAAACGAGAGATAGTATTAGATAAGTTTCTGATATTAGAGGAAAAAATCAAATCATTTAATCCAAGTATTGACAATCCAAATTTAATATGGGTTGAAAGTAAAATATTTGATATACATAGTGGTGTCCTCATGGACAAAAAAGATTTAGAAAACGCAAATACCATTTGGAAAAAATGGAACATAACCAATAGGAGTAGTAAATAAGATGACATTACAACAAGTAATAGAAGAGTTAAAGAATATAAAAGAACAAGCGACCAACGATGAAGAAATCGGTAAGAATAGTGTATTAGAAGCTATTACAGATATTATACACGATGCTGGTGGTGATGGGTTAGATTTTGATATGGATTTTGATGATGACCACTTCAGTTCATTTGAAGAAACAGATTTCAGTAGTTTAGCTGATATAGATTAGGAGAACGGATGGAATGTCAATGTGGTAACGAATTGATTTGGGGTGGTGACCATGATTATGAAGATTATGGTTTAGATGGAGATGGAATTGTTAGTAATTTATCTTGTCCAAGTGATGAGTGTGATGTAGAGGCAGTTTATGTCTATCGTAATCTTAGTGAGGAGAACGGATGAAATTCAATTGGCCATTAGTTGGTACAGTCGGTATATTTTGGGGATGTGTGTGGTTGTTCGGATTTTTCCAGACAGCTGTGTGGTCTGTGATAATCACAGCAGCCATTGGAATTTATTTAAGATTAAGTGGAAAAAGATAAAGAAAAAGCTTGGCCTATATACTAAATCTGTCGTATATTGTAAGTAACAATAAAATATAAACAATAAAATATAAACAATAAAATATAAGCAATAAAATATAAAGGTAATAAAAAATGATTGATTATAGAAGAATAGGAGAATTTCCCAGACCACATCGTTTGACAGCGACGGTAGAAGCCCTATTAGGAAATTTTGCTGAACAAGTAGAACCAGAACCAGAGGAATTACAAAGAGGTGAAGTTTGTAGTGAGGAATGGGCACGAGGTATCATAGCTTCAATATTACTTAAACTCACCATTGAAAAATTTACTTGGTCAAAACAAGCAAAATCTTATAAAGCAAAAAACATCTATGGAAAATGGATAAAAGCTTCATATAAAAATCTTGATAGTCTTCAGAGGTACACATCCATGAAGTGGTTTCATTTAGAAAAGATTTCTGTACCAACATTATTTCCATTAATCACTTGGGATGGTGAACAAGTGGATTTAAGTGGTATGTACAAATCAGAAATAGAGTTAAAATATCCAGGTTTGTTACAACAAAGATTTTATAATGTATGTATTGATATTGATTCATATGGTGAAGAGAGTAAACAATTGACACCTATACAAGAAACATATCTATTTAAACATGTATTAAATAATTCAAATAAGATGAACTCTCAACAATGGAGAAATCCGACTAACTCTGAAATAGCATCAACTGTGAGACTAGATGCTAGGTTGAAACCTATCAAATTGTTCAAAAGGAATTTATTTCTATTTGATACTGACCGAAAGAAAATGGTTCACGATGAATTTTACGCTATGACTTGTCAGTTTATTTTATATGGACCAAGTAAATCACTCACAAAAAACCCTTTGGATGAGATGTATGAGATGCCTCAATTGGAGAAGGGTTTTCATGTACATTCTACGGAATATAAAAAATCAATTAACATTAGGACATATGCCCGAGCGTACGCTAATTTTATGTATAATATCTTGAAGAGTGAGGATAACATATCATTGATGGATAAATCATACGCTTATTCATTGTTATATTACACACACATTCATATGAAATCTGGTATTCAGAATTTGTTTCAATATGACAAATTGAGAGAACAATTTTTTGATTATCATTTAGATTTAGTTACACCACCAAAAGGCGTCAAGGGCTCTACAGAGTTTAGAGATTGTTTAAGAAGTAATGGTGACAAAAACTTAACAAGAGCAACTGAAATATGGGAAGAAAAATTAAATATCTCTGAAGAGTTAAAATATATTATTGTTCGTGATGATAAGAGAACTTTCACAAAACAAGAAATAGCGATAGCTTTGAAAAGACAAGGTAATGTTGACCCGATTGATGGATTACCATTGAGTTTGGCTGATGCTATTGGTGGACATAATGTGGCTTGGTCTAAAGGTGGATTGACTATATTAGATAATTGTATCGCTATAAGAAAAGAATATAATGATGATATGGGAACTAAAACATTGGAAGAGTATAAAGAAGAACTTGAAACTATATCATAAAAATATAAAGAAAAAGCTTGACTTATATACTAAATCTGTCGTATATTGTAAGTAACAATAAAAGAGAAACTTTAAGGATTAAATGAACTATACAACAACAACAAACGGAGCAGTAACGAACACAACATCAGGAACAGAATGTCTTGATTTGTTTACTCGTATCGGTAACATGAGATGTGCTGATAGGTTGTTTATCCTTGAGAATTTTGATAGAGCATATCAAGATAACCCAGAATTAGCTACACAAGTTTTATTTTGGGCGAGAGCAGCAAGAATAGGTTCTGGTGAACGGAATACTTTCTACGTCATCCTTGACGAAATAGCAAAGTGTTCACCCGTATTCGTTTCAGACAATGCGAGAACCTTAGCTGAATTAGGTTATTATAAAGACTTGGTTCGATACTTTCACATTCCAGGTGTTGTTTCAACTTTCGCTCAAGCAATTCGTGAGAAGGATAGGTTAGCATGTAAATGGGCACCACGCAAGTGTTCCATATTGAGAGATGAGCTCGGGTTCACTAACCGAGAGTATAGAAAATGGTTGAAGAGATATTCTGAAACTGTTGAACAAAAGATGTCCGAACAAGAGTGGTCTAAAATAGAATATTCTTCAGTTCCTGGTTCTGCTATGAGAAGATATAGTAAATCATTTGATATAAGGGATAATCAACGGTTTGTTGATTGGAAGAATGATAAGACTACAACGGCATCGGTATCGGCTACCTATCCACACGAAGTGTTAAAATGTGATGATTCAGCATTAGCTGACAAACTATGGGAAAACTTACCTGATTATTTATCAGAGAGTGATGAGAATATTTTACCAATGATTGATGTAAGTGGTAGTATGTTTGGAGAACCATTAGCAGTAGCAATATCATTAGGTATGTATTTATCTGAAAGAAGTAAAGGTGAGTTCAAAGATACATTTTTAACATTTAGTGAGAATCCAGAGTTAGTTAGATTAGTGGGTGATACAGTAAAAGAACGATTGAAAAATATCAATCAAGCTGATTGGGGTATGAATACAGATTTCACAAAGGCTTATGAACATATATTAAGAGTGGCGAAGAAACACAATGTGATGAAGGACTCAATGCCGACAATGATATTAGTGATGAGTGATATGCAGTTTGATGAATCACAAGGACATCATGGTAGTGGACAATTTCAAACACACTTCAGTCATATGCAAGACGAGTATGAGAAGGCTGGATACGAGTTACCAAAGATAGTATTTTGGAATTTAGATACACACTTCGGAACACCAGCACAATGTTCAGATAATAGTGTAGCAATGGTGAGTGGATATTCACCAAGTATAATGAAGGCGATATTAAACGCCGAAGAATTTAATCCTATGAGTGTTATGTTGGAAGCACTCGAATCGATCGATTTGGATTATCGTAATTTACCAACACAGTTCAAATACAGTAAGGAAACAAGATAAGATGAGTAACGAAACAGGAACCGTTAAATGGTTCGACAACAAAAAAGGCTTCGGATTTATTACACCAGCAAGTGGTGAAAAAGATTTATTCGTACACATGAGTGGTATTCAAATGGAAGGTTTTAAAACTCTCCGAGAAAATCAAACAGTTTCATATGAAACAGGAACAAGTGATAAAGGTCCGTTGGCCACAAATGTAATACCTCAATAACAACGTAGTTATTGTTCGTTTTATGAAATAAGTATATATTTATATACGGATTAACCCATCAGCACTTAAACATAACTGATAAAAAAGAAGATGGAGAGATTTAATCGTAGGGTTACCGAAAGGTTTGAATGATTGAAGTTATCTCCATCAAAAAATTATAATTATCGTAGTTGGTCGTACAGCAACCATCTTAAAATAAAAAAAAAGATTGACCACCGAAAGGATACGATATTAAATTAATGCGGGGTAGTAGCAGTTGGTTAGCTCGCCAGGTTCATATCTTGGAGGTCGGTGGTTCGAGTCCATCCCCCGCTACTAAAATTAAATAGAGGTTACAAATGTATTACAAATTAGTAATAGTGGTATATGTTATATTTACATCTTCAGTAATATATTGGGATATAAATAGACACATGGAAACAGTCAATGTTAATAAAGTCAATTTGAGTGAGTGTTGTAAATCACCATTCAAATGGGAAGAATTGAATTTGGCAATATGTACAGGTTGTGAAAAGAGGTGTAATAAATGAACAAGCAAGAACAATTAGAACTAGGACTAACAGAGATAGATGATATAGAATTATCTGGTAGGTTCGACGCAAAAGACAAAAAAATCATGTTAAAGATTATGTCTGTATTAAAGTTATGGGAAGACGCTGATATATTCAGTCTTAAAGTAAAGATGATGATGGCAGAACATATCCATAATGAGGTAAAAGATGAGTACAGAGAGATGGCACCGAGAGGATTATAAACAAGTGGTAAGGAAATTTTTGTGTGACCGAGCTCTTCGGCTCTTCAACACTAATTGTGGAAGCACTAATTGTGGAAGCACTAATCGCGTGAGGTATGAGAAATGATATTAGACTTTATATCAAGTAAAGTAAACCTAATCGTATTGACTTGTCTTGGGTATCTAATGTTGGGATATATAATTCGTGACATACCATTCTCTCAACAAGTCTTAATGCTCGTCATAATGTCAATCGTTCAATTCATCGGACATCTATTCGGTGTGAGTAGAGGTATTATGTTCGCAACAGTATATAAGAAAGAATTAAACACTTTCTTAAAGATACTCGATGAACACGAACAAAGTGGAGAACCAATGGACTTGGACGAGATAGATAAAATCATAGAAGAAGAATTTGAGGAGAAATAGAAATGTGGTTTCATTATTTAATATTATTTGTGGGTGTACCATTGATATTAGTAGGAATAGCGTATATGTATGTACTTGAGAGTAAATGGCTTGATAACGACTTCAAGTTAGATGACGATGATGACATAGGATGATAGGTGTAATAGTATCGGTAATAGTATTAGGTGTTAGTGTAACATTAATATCATCCATCACATTTGACAACATAATTAAGTCAGTAGGTAAGATGAATAATACTATACACGAATATAAAAAAGATGAAGACGAGTGAGATATAGATTCAAGCTAAGTGAGTTCATTCATCATCCTATTAAGAAAGAAGTATTAGAAGAGCTAAAGTGGAAAGATACAGATGTATTAGTATTAGACACAATCAAAGACGGCATGAATGTTAGTATTATGATAAAGAAAGAAGAGGTAGTATAAGATATGGACAAGTATAAGAACAAAGATGGTATAGAACTAAGTTATACACAAAGAAATAATACACAAACAGATTTAGTTAAAGAAGTAATATCAGAATCTATTAAGATACTCAATATGTGTGATAAGAATTGTAAGATAAGTATGGGTATAGCTATGAGTAACACCAAGAAGTTTCTTAACACTAACTTTGATATAGAAGAAGACAAACAATACAAATTGGAAGACTTCGGTGAGGTTGTAGCTTGGAACAAAGACGGTACACCCTTTATTGCCTATAGAGATAATAAGAAGAAAGACACACAACAAGAACAAAGCTTCGAAGACAACGACAACAATATAGATATGATTGGTCTGTAAGTGTAGGGTAAGAGAAGATTTCGAGTGGTGGTTGAAAGACAAACCATAACATAACAGAGCTTAACAGACCATTACATAGCTAATAGAGTGAGTGTGGATTGTGTAGGAGTATATTTGTGAGAAGAACTTGAATTGTTGGAATAATAAGGTTTTGTAGGAGTTATCAACATTATAAATTGTGGATAACTTGTTGATATGTTAGTAAGTTATAAACACACTAAGATACTACACATATATAGTGTAGAATACAAGTTTTCGCTATAAAAAAATACCATACGAGTGGACTAGTTGTACTATACATACTATATCCTGTTACAAACTGTTACATTTAAAAGCTTGTTCCACATACGCAAAGCGTCGTATATTATAGTATAAGAGAGAGAGATAGTTTTTTAAAATAGATTTTGATTATCGCGATACGGTCTTTATTCCTTTCTACCGTATTGCACAAGAGCCCGTCATGGTTAACTCCTTTTCCAGCGGGCTCTTTTTTATGCCCAATAATATAGTTGTATAATACAAGTGTTATTGTGTGATTTCTTGGATTGACTGACGAGATGCTGTGAGTTAGAGAATAAACTTATCCTCCTCGAAAGAAAAAGCTTGGCTTGTATAGCTAAAGTGTCGTATATTAGGGGGGAGCTATATATAAAAAAAAACACTTAATGCTTTACTTCAAGCCTTGTTACATACTGTTACAATTCAGTTGTAGGATATGAGCTAGAATATCCGTATATTAGTATAGATGATGAGAGAGAAATATAACAATAACAAAGGAGTTTTAAATGGCTAAAACAATATTAACACCAGATATGGTATGTAAGGTAGAGAAATCGGGTAACCGCTATAATGCGTACAATATGGATGGTGTCAAGATGACATCAGAAATAACGACAGGATGTCGTAAAAACGCCCATAAGGGTGGTTATCTGTTAGGTCGGTTTGTATCGACTAATGGTAATAAAGGTACATCATGGAGGCGTGTTACAGATAAGGTACTAGCAGCGATGGGTGAAACTCCTACTGTTACTAATACACCTACTGAGAATGATACTCCTATTGAAGTACCATCAGAACATGCTGAAGTAATGGCATTCATTCACGGTTCTTATAGTCTTAAACCTCGTGGTCTAATGATGTCGGAATTGAAGTGGAAGTACTTAATGAGGTCAGCTGTTCGTGGTAAGAATATTATGATGACTGGTGCCGCTGGTTGTGGTAAGACTATGGCTGCTAAGGCTCTTGTTAATTCACTTGACCGACCTGATTACTATTTTAATCTTGGAGCGACTCAAGACCCTCGTGGAACTCTTATTGGTAATACTCACTTTAAAGAAGGTAGTGGTACTTACTTTAGTGAATCACTTTTTGTAAAAGCTATTCAAACTCCAAATGCAGTAATACTACTGGATGAGTTGAGTAGAGCTCACCCAGATGCATGGAACATCTTAATGACCGTATTAGACTATGGTCAGCGTTATCTTAGGTTAGATGAACAAGATACACAAGAAACCATTAAAGTGGCTGATGGTGTTACCTTCATAGCTACGGCTAACATCGGTAATGAATATACTTCGACTCGTCAATTAGACAAAGCGTTGATGGATAGGTTTACTATTGTAGAGATGGACTTACTGAGTGAATCAGAAGAATTTGATTTACTTACCTATATGTTCCCTAATGTGGATAGTACAGTATTAGGTAGTGTGTCTAAGATAGCCTCTCTTACTCGTAGTGAAGCGTCATCAGATACGGCTCGTATACCAAGTGGTATTAGTACTCGTACTACTGTTGAATTATGTGGGTTACTCTATGATGGGTTTACTCTCGAAGAATCAGCTGGTGTCTGTATCTATCCTCAGTACGATAGTAGTGGTGGTGTTGATTCGGAGCGTACCTTCGTGAAACAGATTGTTCAAAAGTTCTGTGATGACGGTAGTGGTGATGACTTGTTTAATGAGGACGAAGTAGAGAACGCTACTACAATATAGTTCTCGGCTCGTAGGATGTGTTTTAAAGGGGGTTCTTTCTGAACCCCTTGTCGTACCAACTTGAAAAGGTTTTTCGGTTTTACAAAGCGTATGTGCGATGAGCTCTTACCCACATATATTTCGTGGTCAATTTTTTCACCTATAGTAAATAAATATATTATGGTGGCATCGCCACCACACGCTATTAGCGTTGTAAGCTCGTTGTCTTGTTACATACTGTTACAATTAACCTATTGACTTGTATGTGTATTTCTTCGTATATTATAGTTGTTGAGAGAGAGATAATTAAAGGAGTTTTAAAGATGGTAATAAAGTTTGAGAATGAGTTTGATATGTGTAAGATACTAAGACATAAGAGTGATGTGGCTGTTATGATTAAAACTGTGGTTGATGAGATGGAGTTTCCAGAGTTTATCGTTAAGAGGTTAGATACTGGTAGAGAACGTGTGTTTAGGTATGACGAATATGATTTGGCTGAAGACTACTACAACTACTTATCTAATGACCTTTATCACGAACACAACGATGTTGCAAGATGGTAATAGTTGTTACATACTGTTACAATTAAACTCTTGACTTATGTACATATTTCTTCGTATATTATAGTGTATGATGAGAGAGAAATTAATTAAAAAGGAAATGAAAATGAAAACAAATTCTACAATAGTAATAAACGGTAAGACTTACAATACTAACTTGATTGTTAAAGATTGGGGTAATGGTAGTACTTATGTTACTACTGCTCAATCTGCTTCTATATTACGACAAGTGTTAAAGTCTATGAAATCAGATGGGTTAATTGGATATAAGAAGTTATGGGTTCGTTCAGAAACTTTCTCTATGGGTTGTGCTATTAATGTTTATACACACGGTGGTACTAATACTGAATTGATTAAAGAAGTTACTACTATGTTTCAGTATGGTTCTTTTGATGGGATGACTGATTCTTATAACTATGGAGATTCTCTATTGGTTACTATGAATGATGGTTCTGTTAATGATGTTGGAGCTAAGTACACTTCGTATTACAGTAGTTCACCTTACGGTACTGTTGAGTATCATAAGGAAGAATATATTAATGATTGTTTAGATAAGAATGTTACTCCAACCGCTGTTGGTGTTAATGCTTGGTTATCAATTTTGGAGGTTAAATAATGACTACTATTACTACTACCAACTATAAGCCTGATACTACTGACTTGAATAATATTCCAAGTCGTGATATCTTTGGTTACTTAATAGCTTCACAAGGTTTGACTATACATACATCACCAATAGATGTAGTTGAGAAACTATATGAGTTGAAACGAATGAGTACTACTTACGTTTCTTACATCAATACTATATTACTGAATTTTATTGTTGGTGATTCTACTGATGACTATATGGATATACTTACTGATACATCATATCAATTTATTACTACTGATGGCGAGATAGTTACAGTAGATGATTTGAGTTGGATATAATGATTAGTAAACTATTAGAAGATGGTACGACACAACATAAATTTATAGAAGATGCTAAGTGGATAGGAATACAACAACCTAATCAACCTATGTTTAAAACTAAATGGACGAATCTTGATATGCCTGTATCACAGACTTGGGAGTTCGAAGCTTCTGATAAGTCTAAGAAATCTGGTTTCACTAAATGGATTGTTACATTGGTTAATGGTAAGTTGATATGTGATTGTGGTGGCTATCGTTATGGTGGTGGTCAATGTAAACATACAAAACTAGCTCATGCTGAGCTATAAAAAATTTTCGACTTCTTTATTTAACCTTGTTACACATTGTTACAATTAACCTATTGACCCATATCAAATTTTTGTCGTATATTATAGTGTATGGTTAAGGGGAATAATAAAGAAATGAATAAAATGAAACATGAGTTTTTTAACTTCAATGACACGACACCACAGACGATAGAATCAGAAGAAAATAGTTTGTGGAAAGCTGTGTTAAAATTAAGTAGTGTCGGTATATCATATTCAAACAATGGTGCTGAACAATTCGCTAACAATGACGGAACAGAATTTGAGAAAGAGTTTGAAAAGTGTTTAACATCAGTTGGTATAGAAGAACGAGATTCAATAGAACTTGTTGGGTATACTACAACAGACTTAAAAAAAATATTAAAACAACCAGACAATGATGTGTTATGGGATAATATGGAGTATCAGTTTACACGAGTGTTTGGAGATACGAATGTGTTTATATCACAACCAGCTGGTGGGAATCACGAGCCAGATTTCATAGTGTATTATGAAGGTAAGATATATCTATTTGAATGTAAAAAGAGTAACACCAAGACACCATCGTATGGAGATAACGGTTGTCATCCGAGAGTGATATATCTAATGAAGGGTAAGTGGAAGAAACAACTAACTCATACCTATTGGTTGGGTAGTGATTTACTTTCAATAGAAAAGTATGTAGAAGGTTTAGAAGAAAGAGAAAAAGTCAAAGAAATTTTCAAACGAATATTAAAAGAATACTCAATGGTTAATGGTCGTGCTAGGTTGGGAACGAATCAAGAAGTGATTAATGTTATGGGACATTCTAATAGCCATCTATATGAATCAAATGTAATGAATTATATATTAGGAAAGTAAGCTTATATGGATATTTCGAATGGAAAAAAGTAAACAATTAGACTTACACAATATGACACACGATGAAGCCCAACGACAAGTTGAGAACTTCATCTTATTAAACGAACCACCCCTATCAATCATTACAGGTGATTCTGATAGAATGAGAGAGATTGTAACATATCTTTGTGCTACACATAAGATATCCTATGAACGATGGGATTGGGGTGAGATTAAAATTCTTAAATAACAAACAGAAGGAAATACAATATGGACATATCATTTATTTTAAACACAACAACATTAGTATTATGTATAATCAATTATGGATTAGTTCTTTATTCTAACAAATGGGATTTAACTAAGATGGATTCCGTTGGTTGGTTGATGGCTGTGCTCGGTTGGTTCAATGCCGTAATCTAATAACCCTTGCTCTCGTAGCTCAGCTGGATAGAGCAATTGACTTCTAATCAATAGGTCACAGGTTCGAATCCTGTCGAGAGTACAACATATCTCTATAGCTCAGTTGGTAGAGCAGTAGCCTTTTAAGCTATTGGTCGTAGGTTCGATCCCTACTGGAGATACAATAAATAAAAATAAATTATCGGTTTTCATAATTTAATATATATTTATATATGACATTGTTAAAAGAAGATGTAATTTCTAAGCGTAAACTGCAGTAGGATTATATATTTTAACAGCGCATCCACTGAAATGTCAATAATGCAAGAAACTAACGTAGTAAAATAGGAGACATATTATGTCTAATAAAATATACGATTTTAATCGTACCGCAAAGTCTGATGATACTATCAGAAATTCATTCACACCAGAACATCTCAACACATCAAAAGATAATTTTTCTTATATTAAGAAAAATTGGGCTAATGGTATATTGGAAGATAAGTATGAACATATTCAACTTAGAAAACTTAATCCAGAAATAATAAAACGAGAATATGTAAAATTTGATTCAAATGGAAACAGATATCAAATAGCAAGAGTTGGTGGTCGTAATCCAAAGATTAATGAAATAGGTGTAAGTCTGAGTGACAGGGGTTATCTTTTAACAGAACCAATGCCTGTCTTATTTTATAACAACGATAAAAGTTATAACATCATAACAGGTATGACCAGAGACCATTGGTTAGAAGAATATAATTTTGACAATATGATAGCTTATATCTATGAAGCTAAACCTGGTGCACCTGAAGATGGTATAAAAAAAGAAATAGCAGGATTGGGAATACTTACAAATCCTAAAACCCCACCAAGTTCTGGTGCAACACAAGCTGATATAATACAATACGGTGTTAGAGCGTGTAATAAAAAATGGTTAGATATATCTAATGTTACAGAAGGCGCTGCTTATGAAATCATCAAACAAGGTATTAAAAAAATGACAAAACAAGCTGGATTGGGAGTTAAAAAATTATCTTATTGTGTACAAGCTATTTTAAATCAAGCTAAACATTATCAAGGTAGTGTAGTTTTACCATTTAATAATGAAGACGCTACAGTATTTTTAATAGATAATAATTATGTTGATATACAAGGAAAAGTTAGGTGGATAGTTAAACCATATAATATGCCCGAAGTAGCGATGGTTCAGGCTATTACTAAGGCCGCGGAAAATCCCAGCGAAGAAATTAGATTAGTTATTCAATGTGGTGTATTAGGAGCAGATGCTAAAAGGACATATGAGGACAGAATGAATAATTTTTGGACTAAAAAGAATGAAATTTTACTTTCATTTCAACAAGTAATATTTAATGGTCAACCTAGAAGTATAAAAAACTTTATATTGTATGGTGGTGTACCACAAGTATCAAGTGAACATAATCTATATAAGATGGTTAAATATAATCAATTAGATGGCTCATTAAGTCAGTAGTAAAATAGTGTTATACGACCTATTGAAAAAAATCAGTAGGTCGTATTTACAAATAAAAGACTTGACTTATATTATAAAAAGGTTGTATATTATATAATGCAAACATTCCTACCATACAAAGGTTTTGAGTTATCAGCTCAAACATTAGATTA
>ENA-ORXF01000750-ORXF01000750.1-marine-metagenome-genome-assembly--contig:-NODE-750-length-22124-cov-4.939946_pt1 | contig 22124 bp, 21 predicted proteins | sample MGYA00237864_ERZ511476 | MGnify/ENA primary metagenome ERZ511476 (study PRJEB26306, sample SAMN06343908) | marine metagenome | isolation source: coastal waters | place: Atlantic Ocean: West Antarctic...
AGTGTTCTTAGAGGCTTCTGTGGCTTCATAAAACACTTCATGATTATTTAACTGAGCATTGTATAGGTAGTCGCTTTCTTGTTCCGTTAATGACTCGCCATTAGCTTCTTTTCTAAGTAAGTCTTCAATTTTTTCTTTGTCTCCATCTGCACTATAATCGTAATCTGAAGCCACATTCTTTCTAACTTCTTTCTCAGGCTCTTCTTCTTTTTTCTTTTTTGCAGCTTTTTTAGCTTTCGCTTTATCGTTTACTTCCTTTACAGCTTTTAGTATAACATCTTCTGGATTGTCTGAATTAGCCCAGTCAACCAATTTACTAACTCCAGAATCTACATCTTCTTTTGTTACGCTGTAATCCTTATCCTCTTCTTCTTCTTCTTCTTCTTCTGGTTCTTCTATAGTTTCAGACCAACCAGCAACTTGAGGGGTATATGTAAAGAATTCTGGACTACCTCCAAAGTTAGCCATACTGTCTGTGGTAACAGAGCCGTCCTCATTTTGCCATCCTGGATTCTGTTCAGCAGCGTCACTTCCTGCTTCGTATATAACTTTATCCCCAGCCTTACCTACACTTGAAGGTGCTGCTATAGAGTTGTATATCTGACCTGGTTTACCGCCTTTCTTTTTGAAATTCTCAGTAAAGTAACCTTCAACAACATCTAATTGCTCAAGAGTAGTCATAGCCTCTAAGTCTGAAGACTTATAGAAAGTACCATTTACAGTTTTACCACCCTTACCTTTGTCAGTTCCAGTCCCAACGAACTGTATTAAACCAACAGCACTACCTCCAGCTAGATTCTTCTGAGCAGGAGAATAACTACCAGCAGTTTCTTTTTCAATAGCATGAAGTATCTCGTCAGGGCTAACACCCATAGATTCAGCTATACTATTAATCTTATCGTTAACCCCTTCCTCTTTCAAGAATGCAGCTCTGTTTTTTGCTTTCTGTGACTTTGTAAGGTTTGTCCCTTTAACTATAGCTTTATTACTCATATCTATTTATGTTTCCAAGTTGTCATTTCATTTTGAACTGCTTTACCAGCTTCTTGGTATTTACCACCAGCCAATAAATTCTTAACCTTACCCATGAATGGTTTATCAAATACTCCCTCACCACCAGTGAGTTCCATACCTGTAGGCTTGCCACTCTTGTCTACTACAGTAAGAGGGTTGGATGAATGGCTATAAGCCCCTTTAGTCATACCACCTGTTTTGTAGGTATTCATATATGTTTTCCTATCTTCCAAAGGTGTATTCTCATAATCTCGTTCTACGTTAGTTCTAAACATTTCTAAACGGTCTTTACTTGGAAGACTCACCTTAGTATTGTCAGAGTACGTACTATTGAACTGATTAAAGAAATCGTCTTTAAAATCATCTCCTTGTATTTTTCTCATAAAGGCTGCCTCTGCTTCGTACTTTGCTTTTATCTTTCTGTAAGCAGGGTCTTGTTCGTATTCCATTTGCTTGTTAGGCTTTATAGTCCCACCTTCTTGGTATCCAGCAAATTCTTCTTGGTCTTGCATAAAAGAATCAAAACCTTCTTGTTGTTGTTTCTTTTGTTCAATCTTTTTTTCTTCTTTTTGAAACTTATTCTTTTTAATAAGACCAACACCAAGTCCAACGAGTGCACCAACACCAGCACCTACAGGGCCTGCTGCAGCTCCCATTTGAGCAAACTGTACTGCTGAACCTGCTACATCAGCATTATCGTAATCAGGATTAGTATCTAAAGCTGAAATAACAGAGCCAGCTGCACCTAATCCAGCACTTAACTGATTAGCAGTGTTTTCTTTCTTTCCAGCTTTAGCTGCGTCAGCTGATGCTATTTGTTCTGGGGTAAGACTACCTCCTTCAGTATATTTTTGAGTTACTCCGCCTCCGTAATATAAGTTGTTAGCTAATTTCTTCTCTTGCTCAAACGATAAATCTTTTATCATGTCGTAGTTCTATTATGTATTAAAGTACCAAACAACTCTATTAAACCTGTATTTGTACTTTGTGTTCTTATAATTAAATATTGCCCTGTTGCTTTTGCAGTACCAGCAGTATTTGTTATTGGTATTATGTGTTTACCGTTTGCTGTTCTACTTAGAGTTGCGTTACTAGCAAAAGAGGAATTACTAACTGAGTCTGTAAATGTAAAAGTAGTAAATTTTTGTGCATTTTCATTTCCAGATAAATACATGACTAATTTATCAAACTTTTTAGAAGAGTATACATTCTCATTACAAACAAAAGTTACATCTAAACTATTTGTATTGTTTACTTCGTAATAGCTTATATGACTTGTATTAACGTCTTCTCTATACACTTTTGACAAGTCTATAGAACTTGTGGCATTGTTTCGTCCTACAGTTAGCAATTCACCTGGCAAATTAAAAGCCATTGCTATTACATCTTCTTTCTTAGTTATCATTAAATCACGCAACTCACTGTAAACCATGTGCGTAACACTAGCATTATTTGCTGTCGTAATACATATACCAACTTCGTCGAAAACTTTATTGTTATACAATGAAATTCCTCCTACTGCATAATCAAGAGGTTTATCCCCTATAGAAGAATTTTTTAAAGCATTAAATATGTTAGAGTTTTGTGTTGTTAAACCTAAATCTTGAACAACAATACCTTTACCAAATACTAATTTACAAAAAGACGACATATTTGAATCAAACCAATATGCTGATGTATTTGTAATCATCATGTTATTAAAATGTTGACTACCATACAATGTATCTATATAATCACTACGTTGTATAATTTGACCAGTTCCTGTTACAATAGTTACAGCTGCTGCATCTGCATTATCTACAACTACTCTTGGGTTTATAGATAATTTGCTAACACCTTTTGTTTGTAGAGCAAATAATTCGTTTCTTAAATTAAATAAATTAAAGATAGCACCCTTATTATTATCTAGTTCGTGAATTTCATTAGCATCAAATGTCGAGTAAGCATCAAATAAATCACCCGCTAACTTAATGTTAGAAGCTGCTATTAAATTTCCGTAATTATTAACATCTTTAAAGTTTGTTGGTTTTGGTAAAAAAGTTTTTGTGCTATTACGACATGAGTATGTTTCGTTAATTAAAAAATTATCATGTACAGATGGTGATACATCATCAGTTGAACCAAAGAAAACACCATCTCTTAAATCTATATTTATAGATGATTCTACAGGGAACATAATAGCTGTAGATGGGTATGATTTAGAACTACTAAACGTAGTAGAGCCTGTTTTAAATTTTTGCAATGAATACATGTTAACGTAAGTATCCCCTCCAAATATTTTATCTCTATTAGACGTGCTTGGACTAAAGTTGACGTGCCCTGTAGATATGTATTGATTATTTTCGTAGTTAGATGTTAAGCTACCTCCATACTGAGAGGCTTCTACGTTTCTTCTTATTTGCGTGTACAATTTAGATGCAAAACATTTTTGTGCTGAATCTTGGTTACCAGATTTTAAATTTAACATAAAAGGCGAATACGTAGAATCATTTGAATCTGAAGCTATATCAAAATTTGCATGCCTAATTTTATCATTTTGTGAATCACCTAAAGATATAAAAATACTGTCTACACCAAACATAGTTGTATCTCCTGTGTTCGATTCTTCTCCTGATTCATATTTTTCAGTAGTAAGAGCTGTAGGCATGTGTCGAAACACTTTATCGTCTGATTGAAATCTTGTCCTATTAGTAAAGCTTTGATTAACACGACCAGTGCCATTATCGTCATGACCCATTCTTGATTTATTTATAGTCTCTCCTGGAGCTACGTTTGAACCATATTGAATAGTATTAAAACCTTCTGCCTCAGTTGCTTGATTTATAGCAACAGCACTACATTCGTAACTTGAATAAATTGTTTTATTTGAAAATTGGTACGATTTAAGTGCCGCGTTAGATTTAGGGTCAAATCTACCTGCTAAAATTCTACTTCTATATGTTAATGTAGTACCAGTAGTAGCAATATTTATTTTGTTTTTTAAATGATGAAAATCATCATCTGTAACTTCATCGTTGTGAGTAATATTATCACTATTCGTAACTTGAGCTCCAGCATCTAATCTTCCAACTACCTTGAGTGTATCTGTAGATTTAGATGAATATTGTAATTTTCCTAACGTGGATTCTGGTGTGTCAAATAAAAAGTCTGTATGAGACAAGGTCTCAAAACCCTGTAAGGGTGTGTATATGTTTCCATAGTGTGTACCGTTTTTATGTCTTAATGATTCATTACCCTCTACATTTGCATGTATAATAATTTGATTTAAAACACCAGAAGCTAAAACTGATTTATCACTTTCTGTTCTATCTACACGTACTATTGAATAGCCCCCAATTTTATCTAAAATTGATTGTGCAAGTTTAACTTCAAAATTAGGAAATAAAGCAAAACCATTTACATCATCAGTTAATGTATCAAATGTTAGCGTAGTATTACTTCCTTGAGATAATGTGTTTTGATTTAAAGTAACAGTAGTACTGCTTATTGATATTACTGAAGTATTTTTTGGTATACCTGTACCTGTCACAACATCGTTTACGTTAATAGCAGAAACTCCTGCACTTCTAACAAATGTGTTTGCACCACTACTAAAAACACAACCACTTAAAGGCGTAGGTATATTACCTGCGTGTTTAAAAGTCGTAACACCATCATCACTTGTAGTCCTTCTGTTACCGCTAGCGTCTATGCTTAAATAATCCATAGTACCATCAGGCATACGAATATCGCCTATTGGTTTTACAAAAGTAGGATTTCCTTGAGTATCATAAAATAAAATACCAAATCTATATATTTCACCCCTTTGATAGCCAGTAAATTTTGATGTAAATAAAGGGTCTTTGTAGTTTTCAAAACTACCATTATCGTTTTTTGTTATATACCCATAATGAGGCACTTGCCCGAGCATTGTTTCAGCTTTATTGCTGCTATTACCAACGCCATCGTTTTCAAAATATTTTACTTGTGTTAAATTAAATCGTTTAGTATCAAATGTTACTCTTACACCAGTTGCTGCAGTGTCAAAATCATCTGTTTGAGCTCCTGGAACTCTAGTAGAATACGTACGTTTTAACCAATTATATCGCAAGTCATTATAAAAGTTTACATAATGTATTTGTGGGTTTTCTTTTACGCTGTAAGTTGTAGAAACTCCGTTACTATTAATAAGAGCAGTTGTATACTTATATGACTTTACTCTAAAATCTGCATCTACTGACTGTGCATTGTTTGTTAAATTTGCTGCAAACAATCTATTATCTTTAATAGCCAAATCACCACAAGTATCCCAACTAACATGACTTTTTAAAAGCTCATTAATTGATATAGTTGTTGTTGTTTCATTTCCATTATGTACATATTGAAAAGAATCAGAAACAATTGCACCTTCTGATATTATATTTGCTTCTATTGCACCTTCAGAAGATAAATATCTTATGTTTATTATTTGTATAGTACCATACGATTTATCTATATCTGATATTTCTACATGAACAGAGTTTGATGACTGTAAACTTAATGGTCCTCCTTTAGATAAATGATATTCTGAGTTTTGGGACGTTTGTAAAACTTGCACAGGGTTCGTAATATTTGAAACCCTTGAACTTTTACCATCAGTTGTAATAAGTCTGTACGCGTAAGAATGAGAGCCGCACAAAACACTACCCCCTGGTGAAATGCTTTTTACAACTGGACTTGCTAGATTAGATTTTTTAGATAAATTTAATTGGTCGCTAGTTAAGGTTGAATAATATTCTGGAGCTTCTTTTAAATTTAGTGTACGTAAAGGCTGTATACCGTCAGTCCAATAAATTCTATGAAAATATTCGTTTTCTTCTGAAACTTCAACTCTTAAAGAAGTTTTAGCCGTCAAACCTAAATCGGTTCTCAAAATCATCTTTGTTACAGAAGAAGAAAAATCAGACTGCGGAGTTAGTGTAAATATAGTATCTTGAACATTACTACCTATACCTCTAGTTATAAATGCAACATAATTAGAAAATTCTGCTTGCCCAACAACTTCATATTTATTTTGTGATAAAGTTGCTAAAGTACCACCGTATACTTTATACGCATAGCCTTCACTTCCATTAGAAGGGTTTCCTGTCTGAACCCATGGTGTTATCACCAAAGTCATTGCTTCGGTTGTTTTATTACTATATCTAATCTTATAAACTCCAGTAGAAGTTATAGGGTCTGCTGATAAATTTAATTTTGCAGAAATTGCAGGAGTAGATATTGCTGTTATTAAAGCAGCAGACATTAAAAGATTAGAATTTATTAAAACACCATTTGTATATTCGCCTAAAATTAAAGCTGCTTGACTCAGTAAGCTATAACCATTTTTAAATTCTACAACTTCATTAAAACCATTATCTCCCGTTATAGTAAGTTTCCAACCGTGTAGTTCAGGCGTGGTTAAGTTTGTGATATTTGTAGACGCTAAAGCTAAAGCATCAGAAAATGTAATAGTTTTTTCTGTATCTTCAAATGTTGTAAATAAAGTATTTCCTTTTGCATTTTTTAATACAAAGCTATTATCTTCTTTAGTTACAAGCCTAGCGTTTATAGCTGATTTGTATGTGTCTGCTGGTAACGCATTTGCATCTATATCTGACATCATCCCCTTAGAGAATGAATTTGGTTTCTTAGTAGGTTGTGCCATTGTTAAAACAATTTGTTTTCATTACTATTAGGCTTAAGAGTGTTCCAGTATTTACTGATATTTCTCCACTGCTGTTTAGTAGGCATATTATCTCTACCTCTAGCTTGAGCACACTGAAAAGACCACTCTTGCTTTAAATCTTGATAAACATATCTAGGAAGTTTTTGATTGTAATATTCTCTTCCTTTGTATTTATACATAATGTAAGAAGCAATAGCATCTTCATGAGCTGACGATATAGTAGGGTATCCTTCTTCGTCAGTTGATATAGCATCGTAATGAAGCTTTATAGTTGTTCCGTCTGCTACATCTATATTTAAAAAACCCCCTGATACATACATATCTACACCCTGGTCATAAGAAGAACCCGATATATCTAAAGGGTTCTTGAGTTCTATCATATTAAGAAAGTCAGAAGGAAGTAAAACTTTCTTGCTTGTAACTACAAGTGAAACAACTTTTTTATCAAAAGTAGTGTAAGAGCCAATCTTTTTTTCTGCCTCAAAAGCCCACTCTACAAAGTTATGAAATTCTCTTGCAGCATCTTGTATACCTAAATTACGTATAACTGCTGCTACAACTTGTTTAACACTTATTCTAGGATTTCCTTTCATGTTTGTTGTTTTATTATCTCCTTAAATCTCCTCAAGGGCAATACTTTATATTGATTATACTTGTAAGGTCTATCCCACATAACTTTTACATACTCATCATCAAGTATAGGAACTTTATATAAAACAGTCTTATTTTCTCTTTTACTTGCCTCAACATCTAATCTTACATGAAAAGGTCTTTTGTGAGGTAATTTCTTTGTATAAATAGAACCCAGCTTTACAGGCAGTTTAAAGACCTCTTGCTGTTTTGCTACTATATCTATTGTATTATCTAAGAAAGACTCCATAATAGAGTAATACTCAGCATAAGACATAGCTCTATCACTTCTCTCCCCCTTAACTCTTAGACTACTCTTTATAGAGTTGTATATATCTTTAATAGATACATATTTGTCTTTGTATTTCTTGTAAGTATTATTACTTGCCTTTTGCCGCGTTTTCATCAACTTGGTTGTTTGGTCCTTTCGACGGTACGCTCATGATGATGCTAAATTCTTGTTTCAATACTTCCTTAACTAATACAGCTATTAACTCTTCTGGTATAGGGTATTGAGTTGTATCATCATTTACATAAGAACTAACCTCTGTTGGGTTAGAAAATATACCATTAACCTCTACAGAACCTCCAGAAACTATTGTGTCTCCTTCCCAAACGTAAAGCTTTCTATCGGATAATGTTGCTATCTTACTTCCTGCACTTAATATAAATCTTGAGTTATTCACGAACATCCTGTCGTGGTGTTGTATTATAGGTAGTGATGAGTAGTTTGAATCAATAGCTGCATCATCTTTATATGCTACACTTCTAATACCTCTATTGTCATTAAACCCTATTACATGTTTTATTGTAACTCCAGAAGAGGAGGGACTTATAATATCCATTTGAAAACACACATTAGAAGCTTTCTTTCCATTATCAGTGTATTGCATTAATAAATTAGCTCTATGGTAATGCACCATAAACTTAATCTGTCGATTGGATATATCAGAATCATCAGAAGCAACGCCTCCAGAGACTAAGTTTTTTATGTTATATGTTATCTCATTTAATGTAGCCATAATATCTTTTTAATAAGAAAGGGCAAAGTAAGGAAACCCTACTCTACCCTTTCTAGAAGCAGGGAGCAAAAAGCATCTTTAAACTCGTCGTTCAGTTATTTCTGCCTGAATCATTTGGTATCTTGGGTCTCCCAACGTTGCAAGTACCTTACGAGCTGCAATCTGACACACCTCTTCGTGTGTAGTTGCGTTTAATTTTAAAATATCAGTAGTGTATTGTAAATAAGTTACCACAACTACTGTGCTTGCAGTAAAACCAATAGAATGTATATTTCCACCTTTAAAATACAATACTGGATTAGATGCATCAGCTTTATTAAATGGGTCGTTCAGATAAGCTGAAATGTCGCTTATTTGTATAACTTTAACATTTACATTAGGTGTGGTTTTAATATAAGCAGATAAAAATCTACCATACTCTAAACCTGTTACAGCACCATCCATTGTGTTAATAACGACAGTCGTGCCATCTATAAAATTTTGGTCTTTACTTATAACTAAATTTTGTAGTTTATCACGACTATCTTGTGTAGTCTCAAACGCCATATAATATTGTTGAATAAATTCATCTACACCCATTTTGATGAATTCTTGTAACTCAGCATCACTAAAGTATGCAGTTGTTTCACTTTCAATAATATTCCGAATACGTGATACAGCGTTATCTACAGTCATTTAATTATTTCTTTGCAAGTTTCTTTTTAGGCTTTTCTTCACCTCTTATTTCATGCTTCAAGATAGCTAAAATATCTTTGTTATCTTTTAACCAAACTAGCACTTGTTCTTCGTTAGTTCCTATAGCTTCTTTACCATAGTAGAAGGTCTCGTTCTTATAGTTTAACTTTTTAGCCTTCAACGCTTCTATAATAAACACTCTAAGTTCTTTTTCTGGGTCAAAATGAACCTCCATAAACTTAGCGTGGTTACTTTGAGCCACATTAATTGCTTTAGCTCTTAACACATCTGAGCTAGCATTAAGGTTAAAACGACTTAATATTGCAAATACTTTTACATCAGCATCTGACATTTTAGCTGCTTCAATAATAGCTTGAGCAGAGGTTAATGTTTCTTTAGTATCAGCTTCTTCTTTTTCTTGTATGTCAATACGACTCCAAGCAGCTAATATAGACGGATGGTTTTTTAACCAGTCATCTGTTATCACATCTCCTTCTATAGAGGTATTTAAGATGAATGAAGCACGACTTGTAACAAACTGTTGTTCTAGTCCGTTTATATCTTTTAACTCGTGCAATCTTCCTGTTTTGTCTTTGTATGCACTTCCAAAATTAAAGTTAGTAATCTTAGAGTGCTTCTTGTTTTTGTAATGAATAAGGTTTTTTGTAATCTCCATGCTTGCTTTTTTTATTGTTAGTTAAAAAACACCCCCTCCGAAGAAGGGGTGAATATTATAAATTATCCTGCAAATGTTATAGAACCAATTACATCTTGAATTACTGTACAGTACCAAAAAGAACCGTCACATTCAAATTCAATTGTTTCACCACCTGTAGCGGCAGCTTCAATAGTTACAGTATCTGCTAATAAATTTTTAGCACCATCTGCACCAGCATCAGCTGTAGAGATAGCAACTATAGTATCTGCATCAGCAGATGTAATTATAGCATCTCCAGCACCAGCATTAGTTAAACAGTTAATAAATTTAAAGTTTAACCCAGCTTTAAGAGCAGGTAGCGTGTAAACCACGTCATTACCATCAGTCATGGTAACCATTACTACAGAACCTGACTCTTCTTGAGTAAAGATTCTAGCCGTAGGGCCTGTTGTAATAATGTTTCTTAATGTACCGCGTGAACGTAGTAAATAATTACCAGTTGCGGATTTATCATATTGCTTAAGGTATCTTTCTTCAGCCATTTTATTTGTATTTAAAAGTTTTTAATTTAATTTAATTAGATTGTTAATCCAGCAGGCATAATTACACCGCAAGATTGTGGGTTACGAATAATAATTCCAGACTCAGATAAGATATGACATTCGAAAGTATCATTACCGTTAGCAGCCATCATTGAAGACGGGTCGTTAGGGTTAATCATACCAGGAACATATTTCTTAACATAGTTTCTGTTGTATCCTTCAGCACCTTTAGAGATAAGCTCTACGTTAGCTACACCATCTTGAACACTCATATCCATAACTACCATTAATCCTGATAATTGTGAAGTGTTAAAGCCAGTACCAGAAATACCTGAAGTCATAGTAGCAACATTAGGGTCATCAAAACATGGATTGTGTACCAATTTGATGTTGTTACCTAAAGCAGAGTAAGAAGTAAAGTTAGTTCCTACAGCTACACCTTCACCAGATTTAGATGCAATTAAGCTAGAAGCAGAACCCATTGTTGCCAAGTGAGCAGTCATAGCTTGTTGGAATTGAATCATTCCTTGCATTCCAGTAAATACTACATATTCGTTACCTGTTGCCTTTAATGAACTTAAAGATAAAGTACCAATGAATTTTAATAACTCACCTTCTGTAACTCCGTTACCTGCAGTACTAAATTGATTAGCAGAAGCAATTTGAGCTAAGATTCCGTCACCCATAATTGGAAGACCGTTAGCAACTGCACCAGCATCACCAGGATAAGTAATATCTCCAGAAACAGAAGACTTACCAAACCAACGATTCAATTCAAGTTCGTACATGAATTGGTCAGTCATTTGTTGCTCTTTAGTAAAGTACCATAGTCTGTGACCATTGTGCTCAACCCAAGTAACATCATGTAAATCAATACCATTAATCTTACACTTTCTACGAGAAAGAGTTAAGTGGTTTCTGTGAGTTTCTGGGTAAGCATAACCTTCACCAACTTCATCACCTAAAGAACCTTGTCCATAAGCTGAACCAATTACGGCAACAACTTCTGTTACAGCAGCAGAAGCACCAGCAGCAGAGAAATTAAAAGCATCAATATGCTTAATTGTTACATCAGTGTTTCCATCTGCAGCAGTGTTAATTGAACCTACAGCAGTTACTAATGCGGTAGCACCACATTCGAAACGAACTACATCGTTTACAGTTAACATACAGTATTCCTCAACACCAGTAGATGTTGTATCACTTTGAATCTTAAGTGTTCCTACAGTTCCAACTGTAGCATTAACAGCATAAGCTACATCAATTCCAGCAGGAGCTTTGTAACGTTGCATGATTTTCCACTCGAATGAGCTTCCACCAATTACTTTTTCAGAAGCACCAAATCCTAGGCGTTCTAGTAAGTACGTCATAGAGTAGCGAGGATACAATTCAATGATTTTCTTCGCAATCTCAGGGTACTTTAGCATATTATTTACAAGGGAGTTATCCGCTGTGTTATATGCTGGGTCATATTTTGCATTATAAACCTTCATTTTGTTTTGTTTATTAGTTGTTAATAATTAATCAAACATTATTTAATTACTAAACTTACTAGGGTCAAAACCTTTCTTCGGAGCTTCAAAGCTCTTAGATGAATGATTTTTCCTAGACGGTGATGTTATACCATCTAAAATACGAGATTTTCCTTGCTCTACGCCTTGCGTTCGAACCATTTTAAAAATCTTTTCTTTGTTTCTCCATAAGAAGGCAGCCTCCGCAACATTGGCATGAGTCTCAAACACTTCTTGGGCGAAATCCCCTTTGGTTATGTAATTATATAGTTGTTTCTTATCTTTATGAGATACTTTTCCACCAAAGAACTCTTCTTTATCTTTAATAAAGCTTTGTAGTTCTTTACGTGAGTTTTTAGCACCCTCAGTCTTTTGTTGTTCAGATTCCTTTTCTTCCTTTCTAATTCTATCCTTCTCTCCGTGGATGTGCTTAGTAAGTTGTTGTCGAACTAATCCAGCTTCACGCTTTAGTAATCCAGCATCTTGTAATCTGTCAACTGTATCTGCAATATCTTCATCTTCGTATTTTGCAGCACGCATATCAGCAATAACTAAATCTTTATCATCCATTTCAAGGAATGAGTTTAGATTCTTAATTATATCGTTTTCTTGAACTGGAGGCTTCTGTAAATCTTTTATCTTAGCGATAAACTCTTCCTTACTTGTAGCTTCAACACCAGCTTCTTTACCTATTCCTTCCCAATCAAATTCAGCAGCAACCTCTTGCTCTGCGTCATCTTTAGATTCAACTTCATCCCAGTCGTCATCAGACTCCTCGGCTACCACCTCTTCTTTAGCTGGCTCTTCTACCTTCTCTTCTTCCTCTACTTGAGTTTCGTCTTCAACATCACCCCAAGAAAATCCATCTTCCTGGTTGTCAGTTGTTTCCACTTCCTTAGAGTCTTCCGTTTCCGTAGTCAAACTCTCAGCTAGACTAGTAGCGTCATCGCCAGCACCACTTAAAAATGATGTTGGGTCAAACCCTTTATCTTGAGTTGTTTCTTTTGAGTCGCTTAAAACCTCATTAATTAATTTGCTTTCTTCTGCCATTTTGTTTGCTTTTAACTAGTTACAAAGATATTATTTTTTTTGTATACTTTTTTTGGCTTCCATGTTAGATTGGTGTTCGTTGTCTTTGTCCTTTTGTTGTGAACTAAAGTCAGACTTAACTTTCTCTAAAACAAGTTTGTTTTTCTCTCTCGTATCATCCATGTCTCTACTTGCGTCAGAAGCAATCTCCTGAGCAGCGATTCTAGCTTCTGCATTAATTTGAGCCACTTGGATTCTACCTTCAATATCCATTCTCTTAAGTTCGGTTTCTGCCTGAACTTTAGCTTGGTCAGCTTCTGCTTGTTGTTGTTGCATTTGTTGTTGTTGTTCTTGAGCACCAGCTTGTTCTTTCTTCATAGCATCTATACCCTGTTCTAATATAACTTGAGCTTCACTCATAGTATCTGCTTTCATAACTTTAAGAGCATCTAATAAAGTAATAGTACCTGATTGAAGAGCTGCTTGAGACATTTGCTGAACTTGAGTTTTAAGTGCATCATCTTTACCAGAATCACCCATAAAGATACCATAGTCATTTAAAGCTACATCAGGAAGAACGCTAAGCATCTTATATCCAGCATCTCCAAATATGAATGCTGCTTTCTTTCCACCAGCCCAAGCTATCTTCATTAAGTTAGCAAGGTCTTCCATAACCTTCTTCTTAACTATGTTATGAGAAAATACCCAACCACCAGTTGATATAGCAGACTGAGTTACAGACCTTTGCACATTACCTACATATTCATATTGTTCTACAGCACCTTCTCTTTGTGGTGATACACCTGAAACCTGACCTGCAGTCTGTTCAAGCATTACCTTAAGGTTTATAAGTTGTTGAACAGATTGAGATAATGTAAAGTCAATTTGTTGGAACTGATTAAACGGTGCAGAGTCGCCACCCTCATCACGAGAGTTTATAGGAATAATACCATCATTCTTTAAGTGGTACATAACATCTTGCATATCCATACCTAAATTTGTAGGCATCTGAGACACATCATACACTACTGCTTTACCCCCAGAACGAGCTAATGCTAATTCAATATGGTACATAACAATGTTATATAGCATTTGTATATGACTAAGAATATCCATCAAACTAGTAGACTTACCTGTAGTGTGGTTGTATATAACACCAACATAAGATAAAGAAGTACTACCAGCATCATCTACAGAACGTATTTGATTAGGTCTTCTTCTACAGTTTACTGTAATCTTTCCACCAATCATAGTCCCTTCCCATATATCATCTACATGTTTAGTTTCTATTACATCACCTTTTCTTGCTTTGTAATGTTCTCCTACAACTTTATGGAATGGGTGTTCTGGGTTGTGTTTGTTTTCTGAAACTTTTACTCTAATGGTTTTTATGGATTTCCATTCTGCAGATACCACTCTAACTTTTACATTTTTGTAATCATCTACATCTACCCAATTAAATTGACTATTCCATTTATCTATATTTTCAGAACCAGACTGACGCATATCCTCAAGTTCACGAACATCTTCGTCATCAAACTCGTTTCTATACTCATCTAATATTTCATTTACGCTTAACCATCTTTCTTCTCCTGCCCATTGAGCATCATCTAAAAAATCACTTTCTATAGACTTATCGAATACGAATGTACGTGGGTCTACCCTTCTAAAGTAAGGGTCACCATCTTTTACATATATCTTATAAAATTCCTTACCAGTTACAAGTAAATCTCTCATTCCTTCATGGAACACCTTCTTCATCTTGTACTTCTCACCTAAGTAATCTAAACCATCCTTAATAGACTCTTCTACAACTTCCTTATATTCAAATCTCATGAAATGGTCAATATCGTCAGGTATAGGGAAATCTTTATTATCCATATCCAACTCCATCCCGTAGTCGTTCTCTAATTCGGAATTGATTTCATTAAGCAAGTCATTAGCTATAAGAGAAACTTTAAACTGTTCCTTTCTAATCGCTGCATCCATGTTAATAGCAAATACACTTTTATCTAAAGGTCTACTCAACTCTTCATTACATAGAAGGTCAATTTTATTTTTAGACAAAGGGTAATTCCCCATGGTTGCTGGAGATGTCATCTTATACTGCTCAGTCACATAACTGTAATCATCATAGATTAAATCACCATTGTATAACCTGTAGTTTCTAACATCCTTATCGTAACTACTGGTAGAGCCTTCAGCATTACTCTGCTCTAACTCTGCTACAATAGCTTTAATGTTTTTCTCACACCATTCTTCATTTTTTTCGCTATCTGGAACGAACTGTTTTGGAAAGTCACTCATTTTTTATTTTTTATATGGAACTAATCTTCCGTTTTCTCTTTTATAATATACAAAGCCTAAATTACTTTGTACATGTTCATCTCTTTTTACTTGCTTATCGTATAAGTCAATGTCATGTACTAAACATAAACCAAAGGCTATTGCCCTATCCGTGTTACGTAATCCGTAACTACCAAGCTCATCTAATAAATCTACAAACCAAATATCACCACAATTCTCCTCTATATAGTTCTCCATGAATTGTTCCATCACTGCTTTAGTGTGTTTATTCATTTGAAGACCGTACCTGTTTCTGTTAACAGTTTTAGGTGAGTGAGCTGTTGTTGGTCTCTCTTTTAAATACTGCTTTCCCCCTGCTCTTTGGAAGTATCCAATAACTCCAATACGAGTAAATTCAATCAGCATTTTCGCATTGTAATATACGGCTAATTTTAAACACCCATCCCAGAACTCTTCTGCTGTGTCTGGACGCTCTGTATACTCAGCAATAGGGTAGTTTCCAGCTATCTCCATGTTATAGAATCGCCTAAAGATAATAGCACTACCTAAAGAGGAAGTTGACGACTCATCCTGGTCATACGAATCAATTCCACCTATGTCTAAACCTTTAAGCTCAGTGTTTGGGTGTGCTAATATTTTATATGGACCATTCCTATCAAGAACAAACTTGACTTGCATTCCTTCGGCTTCCCATTCTAGTCTACCGCTTTGTATCTGACCTTGTAAATCTTCACTACTTAGTATTTCACTTCGTTGTGCGTTTATCTTGGCCACGTTAAATCTAGAGTTCTTAGTTTGTAAGAAAGCTTCTTCTACGGATAATGGGTAATTTTGTAGCTCTAGGTTGTACCCTTTCTGATTACCTGCCTTATGTAGTTGTTCTCTTCTGTCTTTAAGGGCTTTTGTAGCCCCGTCATTATCTGAAGTACCTGTCTTTATATCAAAGAATCCATGATAACACATGGAAGCGGGGATAAACATAGGTATAAGGTTAAAGGCATCAGCATTATAATACATCTCCATGAAATCCTTAGAGGCTGCCTCAATATCTCCACCCGTTCCACCAATAATAGGGACTCCATACTGGACATTCCCATCCATGAAACAAGCCTTAGATGACATATAAGCGTTAAGCAACTCTTTGAATTCCCCAGCTTCCTCAAAAACCATAACAGAAAGACGTTCACCCTTATATACTTCAGGATTACTCATCGTTCTACAGTGTATAACAGATTGAAATCCATCTACACCCCACTTACCTTCTTTGTCTTTTATTTTATAACCAGATTTAAGAACTTCCTCACCTTCTTTAAGTGTTGAGTGTCTAAAATTAGAGTTTTGATTGTTGAGTCCTGCTTTCACTTTATCAAAGAAAGATGTAGCAGTCACCTGAAGCCCTGCAGCTACCCCTACGTGGTTGTATGGATAGAATGTGTATTCGTGTGCTAGAATACCAGAGTTCATGTAAGAGAACCCCTTATCTCTAGCCTTAATGACAATCATTCCTTTCTCGTCTTCCTTGCATGTATCGAACAAGTCAAAGTAATGCTTATCCATATCTCTATACCAAGGAGCAATAAGAGTCTTACGACTGTTACCCTTGACACCATCACTACCTAAAATTTTATAGAAGTTTAAATAATAATAATGTTTACCAGTAATACGTGGCATGCCTTTAGGTGCAAACCCAAATTTACACCTCTCAATCTGTTCGTCCCAATACTCCCTGAAAGAAACACTCTCTGGGTTTAAGGTAGGAACACCTTCATAAATTAAAGGTTGATACTTTTTTGCATCAAACATTCTTTTGACTCTGTAAAGTTTCTAAATAACTAAGCTCTCTATTACCAGCAATCTTAGAACGTTCACCACGCCTTTCAATAGCGTCTAATAGCTTCTGTCTAGTTCCTAATACTTTCTCTACACCAATCATAATCTTTTGTATGTCGGCTGCATTATCTATATTAATCTTAGTAGAATCAAGCAATTCAGTATACTCATTTATTTTCTCATTAAAAGCTGAGAGTTGAGCATCGAGGGGGTCATATTGAAGTTGGTTGTACTTAAGTATTGCGGCAGCAATTTTTTTATTTTTTGAGCCTTTCCACTCATAGTCTTGATATAAGTCTTTAGATACGACTCTTACTCTTTCATCGAGTGTGAAGTGTCGGTATGGGGAGTCATAGTCTGCTATATACGCAACATACATAAGTCCTTTGCTACCAAAGTTTTTGGAATCTATAAGGTCTTTGAATTCTGGTATACCAAATATACCATCATCTTCAACAACGCTTCCTTTATTACTTATTTTTAGTAGGTACATACTTTTTGAGTTCTGTTATCATTATAAAGACACCGTGAATTACATGAGTTGACTCACCTTCTTCTGGTTCACCATCTTGGTCAAGGTACTTAAAGTGTATAGTTGATGTGCTACCCCCAGCAAGTTTATAGTTATTAACAATTGGTAGGTATCCCATTTCTATATAGTCTTCTATAATTTCAAACTCTCTATTGTCGGATATTTCAGACACGTTCACGTACCCAAATATCTTTCCATTTGGCATTAGCTCCACTACACCAAACTTTGATTTTTGCTTCTCCATTGTTTCCATGGTACAAAGTTAATGAAAAAAAGGGCTCATATTACTGAACCCTCCTTAAATCAAAAAATATAATATTAATATATTATAAAATACTAGTCGTGTTGTATAAAGCCACCTTTAGAATATCCTCTATCCTTTGGGTTACCCTTATCTTGCAAATTAGTGTTGTGAGTTCTTTTATATTGCTTCTCAACCTTACGATTCTTAATTTGAGAAATCTTACGCCCAACTTTATTTTTAAGAGGCTCTTTAGCTTTCTTTATTTTACCGCCCTTAGAATAACCCATTAATTTTGTAGCTTTCTTATTTACAGAAGAAACTTTTTTCTTTGCTCGTGTTGATAAAACACTTTGAGCCTTCCCTTGGACTTTCTGTAAGTTAGTTGTTTTTGTAATACTTCCACTACCACCTTTTACAGGGTCTTTTGTACGTCCAACTACCTTAGCCATAGCATCTTTAGAAGATTGAGACTGAATGTCTTTACCTCTCTTTATTTTACGTATCGCTTTCTTACCAGCTCTTTTTGCTTTTTTGTTATCAGGCATAATATTATCTATTTAGTTTAGATTCAAAAGTACATAAAAATAATTTATATTTATTTGAGTGTGAATGTATTCCGTTAGTGCCCCCCGTGTTGCGTAAAACTTTTGATACCCCTATGCTTCCTGGCACAGCCTGCTATTCTTCTCTATTATAAATAACTAAAACCATTCGTTATGAAATATTTAAGCTTGAGTGACCTTGTTGACTACGTCAACAATACTTCGATTAACTTTCCATGTACAATGGAGTTAGTCATCACTAACGACTCACCTGTTGAGTTCCGTATGTACGACAGGGAACAGTTCCATGAAACTATGTGCGACCTAGCAGGCAACATTGGTTCGTCAGGGATGATGGATTCATTAGGTCGTATAGTATAATGTAGTAGGCTCTTAGCAGGGCCTGCTATTCTTCTCTTTATTAATTAACTTTAAAAACCTTCTTATGTACGAGATAAAAATACTTCGTGGAGAGGACGCAAGCGTCCAAAAGACATTGAACCAATGGAAACATAAGTTCTCTGTTAAAATACTGTCGTGTGTACCATGTCCTCATAAGGAGGGTGTGACCCATGCGACTGTATGCCGAACACCTAAGCCCGACTAACGGGTTTAGTTTAATTAAAACAATAAAAGGTTATGCTGAACTCAGCTGATTTATTAAAGACCGTGAACAACGGCAATGTTATTATCTATCCTTGTGAACTACTTATCTGCGATAAGCAAGGGCGAGTAGCAACCATGTATGATATAGACTCTTACGACCAAATGGTTGAGCAAATATTATACTTGAGCTATGATAAAAACTTAATGTATAGAGTAGTTTGCTTTCTAGATAAGGAAGATGCACAAATTGCAGATTACGACACAGACTTACCCTTCTAGGGTAGGTTTGTCCTGCTAAAAATCTTCTCTGAATTAATTAACAGTAAGAGCGTCTTAACTAAACGCCACCTCTGCAGGGGTATTTAAATAATTGGTTGGTAATCCAATAAGGGTTTAGTACGCCTGACATTTAAGCTGTACCACCAAGGATAGGGTATCACGACAATCAAGTCGTGCCCTTAACCCTTGGTTTGTTATCTCACTATCATAATGCGTAGTAGTTGGGAGTTTCGTCGAGTTCTGCCAATGAAAGGTAGTAAAATATATGTGTGGGTGTGTGTGTAAAGAACACATCAAAAACAGTCATATCGACGCATATCCTGTTATTCTTCTCTTTAGTAAATAACATAAGTTGCGTAAAGTACGCACTATGTAATTGATTAACAGGTTGTTGTCGTGTGTTGGTTTCCTTCGCAAGTCATTGCTTCCTGTTATTCTTCTCTTTTATAAATAATCGTCTGTTTTATTTAGACGTTTAAGTATCTTATAGGGTTTTATCCACTATCCCACCAAAGGTACAATAAATATATGATTAAGTCAAGTCAGAGTTGATAGCCTGATTAACCGTTATTATATTTATTTAGACGTTCAATAGTGGACACCAATTAATCTGAGCAATAAATTAAATGCTCTAACTTAGCCCGAAGACATCACCCGTGGGCTATTTTATGCGGGAATATATTATGTTCAAAATACCTTCAAAAGTACAATCAGCAAGTACAAAAAGCCCAATGCAATTGCGTGAGGCATTAGATAGCGTTAAAGCTATAGTAGTTGGATTTGAGGACTCTAAGTCACCTATAAGAGTTGACGGAGTTATCAAAGGAGAAAGAGATAAAGCTTTGCTACATCTTAAGTTCCCATCTTTAGACACCAAATTCAACGAAACTACCTTCACATTAAGATTTATGAATAAAACTGTAGAACAAGTGTCTATGGAGTATTATTTATACGGCTTAACAGGTAGTAATCAACCTAAAGCTACAACCTCAATAGGCAAGTGGATATTAGGTAGAAATTTAGAGGGAACAGAGAATATCCCTACTGCATCACCTGTACACGACGACGACGGACATCCAATCTATGCATCTCTTAGTGAATTTGCAAAAAAGTTTAAGCTACACGTAAGTAGTTCAAAGCTTTACTCGATATTACGCGAGAACGAGAGCCAGTTTGATTTGTCCAATTTTGCCGAGTCAATAAAAGGGCAAGCATTAGTTGTTAAGACTTACTATCACGAAGACTTAAAAGATTACACAATATCCACAACGGATTATACTTACAAGAGTAAGTCAGGTAATCCAACTTCGAATACACCTCAAGCCAAAAGCTTTAGCGTGAAATCCCAAGCAAGCAACGGAGCTTCTTGGTAGTATAATTAGGGAGGCTCGTAATGGGCTTCCCTATTTCATTGATATTAATAACTTCATTAACAAGCCTTCGGCTTATCTAAATTAAACGCTTATGACTATAATAAACTTAACACCTCACGAGGTTCAAGTAGTGCTAACAAATCCTCTCGTAAAAGTTATATATGCAAAATCTAATTTGCCTGTAAGAATTGAAACAATTACAGAAGAAATAGGAACAATTAAAGGGTTCATACCTCTTTTCTATACAGAATTAGGGCAGGTAGTAAACTTGCCCATGGAATGTGAAGATACGTTGTATATAGTTAGTAGAATGGTAAAGAATGCGTGCCCTAATCGCAAGGATTTCATCATCCCAAGTGGATTAGTACGTGACGAAAACGGAGTAATAATAGGTTGTAAGGGCTTCGAATAGCTCTTACAAAAATACTATTACTAAAACCGCAACAACGCTGGGTGTAACAGGGCTTAAAAATCACTATCACTATGCACCGTACTATGTATGGTATTTTCTTTCTTTCCTGTTCCTGCTATTCTTCTCTTTTCTAATTAATTATTGTGTGTTTTTATATTGCAAGACCTATTAACGTGATAGGCTTAGGTTCTCTGCACCTAAAACCCCAAGCATGTCGGAAAGCTATCGCCGTCAAAAAAAGTAGGATAAGCACAAATTAAGATACTGTACGCAGTTATAAAGAAGATTGTAATTATAAACAATCTCATCTTAATGCATCAAGAATTGTCACAGTTGGAGCTGTGAGTCCCCCCCACGTTAGGAGGGTACTACATAAACGGTTATACGATTGATGTCCATGAAGTTCTGAACAAGACTACACATCGTGTTATTAGTAGTAAGGTGGTTCGATTCCATCATTCTTGACTAACCAAACTAAATAGAAAGCTATGGCTGGATTAGTAAATGCTCGTAAAGAGAGGAAAGAAGTGCTTAGAGAAGAAGCACAAGAAAGACAAGACTATTACAATAATCTTGTAAGCACAGAAGCAGGTATCCGTCAAGTGATGGAAACATGTGGAGCAAAGCAACGCGCTAAGCTCGAAAAGAAATTACTTAAACTTAAATAAGATGGCAGATTTAATACCAAACAAGAAAATACTACAAGAAATAGTAGACTTCTTAAATAAAGGCAACATATTCGTTACAAGAAAAGATAAGCAAATTATACCTGAATGCATAAATGACTTACCTCCTAACATTAGGTTAAGTAGGGGTGATATGTACAAAAAAGCATACCAACGCTTATATCATCGCATAAAGAAGGCTGAGAATCCTACATACAAGAACGAAGCTAGACTGCTAGCATTAGAAAAGAAGAAAACATCCAAGAAGGTGATAACAACTCCCCTTATGTTAGCAGAAACAATGCCAACGCCCGCTACCACTAGACCTATGAAGGGTTATAAAGAGGTGGCTAGAACAGGGAGAATTGAGGCAAAGAAATTAGTTATTAATATGTCGAGTACAATGACCTGTACTATACTAAACAGTGGTTTAATTACCGTAGACTTTAAGTAACATGAAGAATAACTTTAACAGAATTTACATTATGTGTATACTATTTACACTATGTATAGCAGTAGATGTGTACTTCGCTTACCTTATGGGATGGAAGTTCACTATCATGACAA
>ENA-ORXF01000751-ORXF01000751.1-marine-metagenome-genome-assembly--contig:-NODE-751-length-22101-cov-7.087359_pt1 | contig 22101 bp, 18 predicted proteins | sample MGYA00237864_ERZ511476 | MGnify/ENA primary metagenome ERZ511476 (study PRJEB26306, sample SAMN06343908) | marine metagenome | isolation source: coastal waters | place: Atlantic Ocean: West Antarctic...
AGCCATTCTAAGGCGGTTTCAGTGGGGGTAATATCACCCTATATATCAACGCTGCCTAGAAGCCTTTATGTAACTGTGGGCCCAGATTAAAATGCCTACCTTGTTTGAGACATTACTTCGTCACATCACACACCAATAGTACATAATATAAATTAAGTAAGTTATATAGAACATTGATTATAAATAATAAAATAGGTTTCGTATTAATATGAGTAACGTAGCTGAGGAATTAGGTATCAACCTTGAAGGTTCAATAGCATTTGCCCCCACATGGTCGGCACATAATGCAGAGGCCAAGTTACTTGTAGATGATGTCTTAACACGCATTAACTACGTACCAACGGGCATTAAGACTGATGCCAAATATAGAACAGTTGTAGCCTCAATATTGGCCCTATCATCTGTAGTACTCGTCAAAAATGCTGGGGTACTGGCCTTGTCCAAAGATAGGAGTACATGGACTCCCTATGCCGTAGGAATGGATACGATCCTCAAGGTCTTTAACATGATGGAAGTGCAGGGGCTAATCGGCTTTATGCCCGATAGTGGTAAACGAATTTTCTATGGTGAACCCAATGATAACGGCAAACAAAAGTGGCAAGGCGTACTATCACAATATTGTGTTAATGATGCCCTGTTTGAACTTGAGGGCTACCATCGTGCAAGATGGGTTGAAACAGGAACACCACCCGTAATGGTCGGTAAGCCTGAGACACGGGGTGCATTAGTTACTAGAAAAAAGATGGGCTTAAAGAAACCAAAGCTGGCTATTACTGCGGTTAAGAAAACGTTTGGTAGAGACTATGCAAGGGCTGCAACAGGTGTAAAATTGCTAGGCACGTACTGGCAAGCTCATCCACTAGAATTACCATCTAGTGATAGCAGTAATCTTATTACCCCATATGCTGCATCAGCCACCCGTATTTATCACAATGGTAGAATGGATAGTGGCGGCAGATATTACGGGGCGTGGACTAACAAGTCATCAAAGCAAAGGCTTTCGGGTTCTATAGATGATGAGCCTTTGGTTGAGATTGATCTTAATGCAGCACAGCCCACCCTGTTTTCAGCCTTAATGGGGCATACCATGGAGGTAGAAAATACTTGGACTGATTTGTACGGTGAAATAATACGCCACCTTGGCGGTAGTGCCACTGAGGAAACTAAGCGCAAGAAGCTAAAGCAATGCGTAGTAGAGGTAATAGGTACAGGAAATATAGCGAAGACGCACCCTGCCCTAGATACTGGCGTTACATGGGAAGATCAGGGCGAGTGGGATATATACAGGGCTACATTGCTTTATCATGTACCTGCCCTAGCCCAGCTTGATGCAGAGTATTACAACGGTTCAGGCTTCATTAGCTATCACGAGTCTCAAGTAATGACTGAGGTACTGCATGATCTCATGGCTAGAAATGTAGTGGCCTACCCTATCCATGATTGTTTGTTGGTTAAGAAATCAGATCAGGAGATAGCACTTGAAGCGTACAGAACTATTCTACGTAATTACATTCTTAGGTTTAATAGAATTAATAATACAGACGAAGTAAATATTACTTTTCCTGTAAGTGTAGAAGAGTTGGACAAGGTGAAGGTAAGAGTGGCTGGTAGTTACAACTGTTACAACTAGGGATAAGTTTAATACCTATATCTTATACTAACCCTTAACACCTTATGTTATACTTTAGGAGATAGGCTCTTTCTGCGAAAGCATATACTACACGTAATGTAAGTATCCCTTTATAAACAATACTTTAATACAAATAAGTATCCTATTAAAATAGCCCTGCTTAACCTCTGCTAACCTACCCTGCCCTTACACCTGTTGCCAGTAATATTTACACCAATCTTTACAGGACACTTACACCCCTTTTGGTTGCTTTTTAGCCTGAAATGTGTTATAACTGTATGTAGGGTAAGGCCACCTGATTAGCACATTCAGCCCCCTACCCCAATCATCAGCAACAACCGAAAGGACTACATATGACAACGCAACAAATGCCACATTTCTCAGAGTACCAACTTCTCAGGCTAACAAACCCAGTACAATATTATAACGCCACTACTCAACAACAGATGGTGGATGCACGTAAGTTTCACGGGACTAAAGCGTATTACGATTTGATGGCTAACGGTGGAGGCCACTTCACTGTGGACGAAGCATGAATATTTTTATGTTACTACAACGTGCAGCCAAACGTTTAAGGACACAGGATACAGCTTTTCACGAAGCTACAGAAACAACAGTCGCAATACTGCGTAGCTCTGGCGTCTTGCCAACTAAGCGCAGCAGTCTCAACGGGGGCTTGCACAAGCTGGTCGCTGGCATGATCGTTGAAGCACATGAACATGATACTACAGTGGATGTGGGAACACGTAGGGTAGGGACATTCGCTAGGTTTGGCTACAGTACCAAAGTCATATCCTACCTAGACAAAGCTGTTGAAACTAATCTGCTCTCAAGCCAGACGGGTAGGGCCAAAGGCAAACTAGCCATCGGTACTCTGCTTGATAGGTATCTCAGCAAGACACTAGCCTAACACCTAACTTACCCCCTAAGAGTGGTTTACACTGCTGGGTGCTAAGCTATTGAAACTACTACGTTAAACAATACAAAGTGTCCCTTACCATACTGTTATTACTAGCAATCTTTACAGGCAATATCAGTGACTATTGTAGCAGTTTTTAACAACTCCGAACTACAGCAATACGTGTGGATACAACATCTACAAGCACAGTCATCATCAAACAAAAGGAATATAATAATATGAATGAGCAACTAAATATGAATGAGCAGCTAGGTCTAATGAACCCAAGTAAATCTAAATCTAAAACACCCAACTTAGATAAGATAAAAGAAGCGTTAGTTCTACGCCCAGCAGTTATACAAATCTCGTCAATTTTGAGACTTCCTTTGCTAGATAATCTAACTCCGGATCTGCTATTTGCAACGATTGCAGCAGTTCAGCGGTATTATACAAATATTCAGGATTCGGTCCACGCCCCCCAACGGCGCCAGCAATGATGCGAGCTTGGTGGTCTAAATCGTATTGACAATATTGCACATGGCTACGGTCCACTAAGTAGGTCACCGCACGCACGCTTCGTCCATCGATCAACTCTAGATCTAGCCATTTCTCTTCATAAGCAGACGAAACCAACTCACGGTCACGCAAATACTCTAAAACGTGATCGGCTTTCGATTCCGAGACTCTCAAAGCCATACCAGCGCAGTACGAATCTGTTCCTGCCTCATCCAAGGCTAGCACCAGTCCAGGCTTTTCTGCAGTCCCACGATGATGAATCGAGAGCATACAAAAGCTTCGGTTGTAACCTCGCAAATCCGCACGGACTTGCTCTACAGGCTCAAACCCTGGGTTCCATAACAAAGAACCATATCCAAATACCCACATTGCACATCACCGTTTCCTCATCTGTGATCTCACAGATGAATTTATCTATAGCTGAGATTTCACAAAAGGCTATACGACATAAGCCGCCTGGGGCGGCATCACCATCTATATCAAGAGAAGATGTAGAAAGTGTCTTGAAGAAGATTAAAAAGATCAAAGAAAAGATTTAAAGTCTCCTGTTCTCATTATCACATCTGTGTCTGGCTCTGTGTATATATACCCCGCCATGGGGTGGTGGCCCTTGCGGTGGGGGTGTAAAGCATTAACGATCTTGCCACTAAATTTAACACTTCTGTTACAGCAGAATTAATCATGCTGTGTTGACTGTTTCGTTATATAAGGGGCAGGGGCTACACTAAGCATAGTAGGTAACTTTACAGTAAAACCTTACAGCCATTGTATAGATGATAAATATAAAACCATTACTCAGACTTTTACAGGCCATGCTTTATTTTATCTGGTTGTAGACCCTAACCCCTATGTTGACGATCTTAACAAATCAGTACCCCTTCTTGTCAGGTACACCCCCTATGTTCATTGGCAGGTATACCCCTGACATTGCCCTGCCTTGCATTACCCTAGACTCTAGTGTTACGTATCATCAAACGTTGGTATGAAGGAATGTAACAGTTATGACACAGGGCAGTATCGTAAGTTATTTAAGAGTATCCACGCAAAAGCAGGGGCAATCTGGGCTAGGTCTTGAAGCACAGAAGAAAGCTGTTGAGGAATATCTGAACGGTGGTGATTGGAATGTTCTGGAAGAACTGGTTGAAATTGAGAGTGGCAAGAACAGCAAACGTCCAAAGCTCCTTGAGGCAATAGAACTGTGCAAGGCATCAGGAGCTACACTTGTCGTGGCTAAGATTGATAGATTAACACGAGATGCTGCGTTCTTATTAAACCTCAAAGATGCAGGGATAGATTTCATTGCGGCAGATATGCCTGAGGCTAACAGGCTGACGATTGGCATCATGGCTCTGGTTGCAGAACAAGAACGAGAGGCAATATCTAAACGGACAAAAGATGCATTAGCTGCAGCAAAGGCAAGGGGCCAACAACTAGGCGCATACCGTGATGGGGTATTCGTAGGGCGCAGAGGCACAGCAGAAGACACACAGAGAGCCACAGAGGCCCGTACAGCGTTGTTTGTTACTCGCACACACCAGAAGCTACCTATGCTCAAGAGGATTGATCCTGATAACGCTATGAGCCTTAGAGCAATAGCTGATAAATTAAATGATATGAATATTTCAACAGTAACAGGTAAGGGCAGTTGGTCTGCAAACTCCGTTAAACGTTTAAAGGCTGTAGCTTGAAACTCATGGGGTTCGGTCCCGCTAGGGTCCACCACATGGGGGTTCAAGTCCTCTCAAGCCTCCCACCTACGGTTCGCTGAGAACGGATTGTCATCAGTGTTAACTACCGTTGAATTAGGTAAGCTCATAACCTGAAGGTCTTAGGCTGGGTCATACAAAGATGAAGTTATTAAGAGGCAGGGGACTGTAACTCCCTCACGGAAAGGTCTTATAAATTGTTTATCCGTAATAAAGGAAAAGAAAATGAATGATGTTCCACCAATGCCGTTCAACCCTTTTGATGTAATGAACCAGAACACCGATAACTCTGGTTTTCCTTATGTAGCCCAAATGATTAGTTTGTTGGAAGCTGGCCCAGTTATAACTTTGGTAACTCTGACAGGTAAGCCAGTAGAGTTTTACGGACATGAAAAGGCTGAAGCAGATATGTTTCGCCACTTTGCAAGAAGGCCAGAGTGGGGTGAGGCTACTGAATCCGTATTAGATAACTGTGATCTGTTAGATGAAGAGTACTCAACAGGTGAAAGGATAGGTTTCAGTCAGCTTGTGCTTCAAATTACCGATGAAGAAGTTGATTTCATTATTGGGTTAAAACAAGAAAGACCAAAGTAGAAATGGTAAGTGGTCTGTGAAATTTCCCTGTTTAGTTTTCTAAGCATTTTTTTAGGAACTATCACCGTAGACCAAAGGTGAAATAGCTGACTGTTAATCAATGAGTCGTAGGTCACCGCCTAATACTGGGGTCTTTTGTTAACCCTAACCTTGCCAAGGTTATGCTGTGGAGTCCCATGGTCGGACTCGTAGGGGCACTCCCGTTAATACATCGGATAGCAAATCCGTATACAAAGGATTAGAAATCCGTAGCCCCTAAAAGTTGTGTGATTTGAAGGTGTTAAATTTGAATCTTCTTTTATTCTAAGAATCTTCTTAGTTCAGGGGGATGAGACAGTAAGTTTATATGGCTATAATAGGCCCTATGGTTACCTATTGTACCCCTTTGGGTTACTTATTGTACCCTTCTATGGTTACTTATTGTACCCTCTACGGTTACTTATTGTACCCCCTTGCTTGGGTCATATCTCTTTTGTATCGTTACCCCGATAGACAACCAACGTAACCAAAGGCGATAGTAATAGCTATGGCAAAGAAGACCCATGAACTCACGGCCTATGGCGCTGAGATGATCAAGCCCAACGAGCTTATTGAAATCAAAGGATCAGGGCCGCTTACATTGCAAGACAGACGCATCTTTAATGTGCTGTTAAACAATGCATGGGGTAAGTCTATTATCAACCATGGCGAAGTGTTTACGATTGATACAGCAGAGCTAAAAGAAACTGATCAGAAGAACCAACGTCTGAAGAGATCACTCCGTAGGCTAATGACCACTGTAATTGTAGCAGTCAAAGATAATGGTGATGATGTAGAAACGCAGTTGCTTGGATCAAGGCGCATTACTCCATCTGGTACGATGACCTACAGCTTTCCTAATGAGCTTGCAGAAGTACTAAAGGATAGCAGTGTTTTTGCTAAACTAGATTTAGAAGTCATGCGTTCCTTCAGTAGTAAATATGCATTTGCTTTGTATGAGGCCATAGCCAGACGCATCAACCTAAAGCACAAGTTCAATGAGGATATGGATATTGAGGACATGAGGGACTTGCTTGGCGTAGAAGCTGGCAAGTTAGATGTTTATCGTAATTTAAGATTGAAAGCTATTGAACCAGCGGTATCAGAAGTTAATGCAATAACACCGTATCAAGTAACCATTAGCCCTGTTTATAAAGGGCGCAAGGTGATTGGCTTTAAGATGTACTGGCACGTAAAGGATAAAGCTGGCCTCATGCAAGCATGGGGTGAGTTACAATCAGCTAAGGTAGGGCGCAACGTGAGGCAAGCTGGTGTTGAAGATACAATCCTAGGGGATTAATAGTTTACACCTTTACCTGTAAAGTTTACACCAATCTTAACACTTACTTACCCTAGGGGAATTACCATGTCGTTACTTACACTAGGCCAAGCTGCAAAACTCACTGGCAAGAGTAAGCCCACAATAGCCAAAGCTGTTAATGATGGTAGAGTTACAGGAACCAAAGACCCTTCCACAAAAGTATATCAGATAGAGAAGTCAGAGCTAATACGGGTCTATCCTGAAAAGAGTAGCAAGGCTAACACACCTACAAGTAAATCAGCGGGTAAGGGTGTGGCTGAGTTAGAGAATAAACATCTGGCTGAGCAGGTCGCTGACCTACAAGCAAGGCTCTCCAAGACAGAAGATAAATTAGAAACAGCAGAGATAAGAGAACGTGAGGCTAACGCCAGAGTGTTTGCTTTAATAGAAGATAAAACCACTAAGTCCTTATGGAAAAGACTACGGGGTAAATAGTGCCAAGAGAAGGTATCTGAGAGCCATTCTAAGGCGGTTTCAATGGGGGTAATATCACCCTATATCCCGACATAGCCTAGAAGGTTTTACGTGCCTGTGTGTGGCCCTACAAGGGACATACTATTTTAGATATATAACTACACTAGCTTCTATCTGTATCATATTAATAATAATACAAATTAGTAAAGATTGTCATGACTGATATTCCTATAACCAAAGCTTTAATTGTTGAACAAGTGGCTGAGAAACTTGTACCATATCATCCCATCTTTGAACCTTATAATGAGGCAGCGCACACATGCCTTCAACGGCTCATAGCTAATCTGCCAGACATACCTGTATCAACAGTCAGTAATGCTAAGTATCGCCTGGCTATTGGGTCATTCTTAGCCGCAGCACAATCAGCAAATACCAGTGTAGATGGTGTTATCATTTGGGCCAAGCATAGAAGTAAATGGGGTCACTACTCTGTCGGACACCAAGTAATTTCAAACGTCAGGGAAATGCTAGAACAAGGTGGCTTCATTAGTCTGGTTGAAGACACAGGCAAACGTATCTTTGCAGAGCGTGACAAGGCCAGTACAGAGCCAGCAGAGTTTGTAGATATGCCCAGCATGTACCACGTAGATGAACAGTTAGAATACTTAGAGGGCTTTAATACTTCTGAGTGGATTGAAACTTCTAAACCTGCTGTAATGGTAGCTAAATTTGAGGAAGAAGGCGCACGGCAGTGGCGCAAAGCTAATAACCTTCCCTCACCTAAACTCAGCGTCACTAAGCTAAAAGCTATGGGTAAGCCTTACAGTAAGGCAGTGGTACAAATTAACACCCTACAAAGACTATGGCAGCAGCACCCTCTCCAGCTACCCATCTATGACAACAGACCACCTAGATACTCCTGCTCTGTCACCCGTACATTTCATCGTGGGCAGTTAGATGCTGGCGGGAGAATGTATGGCTCGTGGACAATGCTCAATCAAAGGAAAGACAAGGCGAGGCTACGCTGCAGTATAGATGACGAGTATGTGGCTCACATAGATATTGCTGCATCACAGCCTACCCTGTTCTCAGCTTTGCTTGGTATTAGGATGAACTGTGGTGACAAATGGACTGACGCATACAAGAGTGTAGTTGAACAGCTACCTTATTTTAATGACGCAGAAGACGATAGCACCCGTAGGAACAAGGTGAAATCTATAGTCATGGAAATGATAGGTACTGGTAACTGTCTTAAAGAAGCACCTAGCAAGACTAACGAATACACTTGGGACGAAGGCCAAGGCGAGTGGTGGAAGTATCAGACAGCAGTACTTGCTGTGTTCCCTGCCCTATACAAACTGCACAGAGCTAAAGGCATGGACGGTGCTGGGTACTTGTCGTTTCATGAATCAGAGATGTTGATTAAAACAATAGAAAACTTAGCGGCTAAAGGCATTGCAGCTTACCCTATGCATGATTGTATTCTGGTGGCGGGAAGCAAGCGGAGCATTGGTGTTGAAGTCTTTCAAGCTACTGTGCGGGACTATATCCTTACTCACTGTAGAGATAATAATAGAGATGAAGATATTGATTTGACTGTGCCTCTGACTGTTGAGTTAAAGGATACTGAGAAAGAGTATGTGAGTGGCTACTATTCTTAATAGTTACACCTATATTCTTCTACTGTCCTTAAGTTATACTTGAAGTAAGACTTTAAGCACGCTGTACGCTTAGCATAAAGGGAACAGTATTCTAATCAGATAGTAATAATAGATACTTAGGCCTATTTAATTCTCCCTAAATATTCCTCTATTACCACCTACATTTACCATACAAACATTACCCCCCTTTACAGTAAGCTTTACACTAAATCTGCCACCTAATTTACAGGGACACTTAGGGTCTATTTGGTTGCATTTTGAGGCTAATTGTGTTACAACTGTAGGTAGAGATAGGGCCACTCAACACGCTAGTTGACCCCCTGTTCATCCCATTAGAATTACATAAGGAAAACATTATGTCAGATATGAATCCGCCCAAACTCTTTTCACAATACAACAAGCTCAGGCTCAGTAATCCCGTAGCCTTTTACAAATCTAAAACTCAGGAGGCTATGCTGTTATCCCGCCAGCACCACGGCCTTCAGTTTTACGATCACGGGGTACAACAGGCATGAACATATTTAGTCTTCTACAACACGCCCGAATACGCCTAGCGACCAATGACCCCGAGTTTCACAATGCCACAGATACCACGGTAGCCATACTAAGGTCATCAGGCGTTTTGCCTTGGCGTAGATCAAGCATAAACGGCGAACTACACAAGCTTACAGCAGCCGTAATTGTAGAAGCTCATGAGACAGGTGAAACAATAGATATTGCCACAAGAAGGGCAGGGACGTTTAATAGGTACGGTTATTCTACAAAGATTATATCCTTCTTTGACAAGGCTGTTAGTAGTAGCTTGCTGACTTCAACTACTGCCAAAGCTAAAGGCAAGCTCAGCATTGGTACGCTATTAGATACGTATCTCACCGACATACCCGCCTAGCTGTAACATTACACCCTAAGAGTGGTATACACTTAACAGTTAAAACTGTGTATAAACAGTATGTTAAAGTATAATAAGGCTCCTAAACACCACTGATTTTACTGGCAAATAGTGTAAGCTAAATCAGTTGTTGTTGTAATGAAAACTAAGATGCACCGTTTATAGCAATTCGTGGTGAAGCGGCATCAACATGCACATACAAATACAAAGGAATAACTAACATGACACCAAACCTTGGCTTAATGTCATCCGCACCTAAGGCTAAAACTTCAACGCCAGTGTTGGACGCAATACGTGCAGAGTTAAATCCTGCCCCTCTGACCCTAGAGCAAGAGCTTTCTGCAATGTCTGAGCAACAGCGGCTAGGACTACTATCCACGTACAAAATGATTTCAATGATGTACTTAAAAGATAATGAACGAAGCTTTGAGGAACACGTAGATAAATTACAGAAACGTACACCAACGGGACAGAAAAGATTGTACACTAAAATGCTCTATGAATTTCTTGGCCCAGAGGCTGAGTATCAAGAGCCTGAGAAGCCTGTAGAGGCCCGTACAGTGGCTATACAATCTTTTGATACCAGAGATGATTTCCTAGCCAAGATGCGTCCTGTGGCACAGGAGGTTGGCTCTGAGCTAGGTGTCAACGCTGATATTATCTTAGCACAGGCAGCATTAGAAAGTGGCTTTGGTAAATCCTTTAAAGGTAACAACCTTATGGGCATAAAATCACATGGTGAAGAGGGCGGTGTGGATGTGGTAACGCATGAGATTGTTGGTAAGAATAGGGTACAAATCACAGACAGCTTCAAACAATACGACACACCAGAAGATAGCATCCGTGGTTACGGTAAGTTTCTTAAAGCTAACAGCCGCTACAAGCATTTCCTACGGGCAGGGCCAGACAACCTAGATGCTTCTCTCAGTGCATTACAATCCTCAGGCTATGCAACAGACCCTATGTACAGTTCCAAGCTGCGGACCATCATCAAAGGATTACAAGGTAAGGCTGATCCAACATGAGAAGAGGCTTGTTAGAAAGAGCATTTCCTAGGAAGAAACCAAAAGCGAAAACAAAGCAGCAGTATATACCTGAGGCTAATCACCCGTGGGTAGAAGTTGATTGGGCAACACCCTACAAAGAAATCACAGGCAGCGAGATGAAGAAGAAGAAATTTCGTCAGCCACCACCACTAACTGAACAACAAAAACTTGATGTCTTAAATCGTATCAACAAGATCAAAAGTAGGATTTAAAGTCTCCCAAACTCAATACCAGTTCTGTGGGCGGGGCCATGTATATATACCACGCCTATGGGGGTGGCCCATGCGAGGCCATGTAAAACTAATACCCTTATTGCCACCTAAACTTACACCCTGTCCTCTACAGATATAATCATACTGTGTTGACTATTTTAATATATAAGAGGGTAGGGCGTATGTAAGCACGTGGTATAAACTTTACACCTTTAATTACACTATGAAGGGGCATGGTCTTAAATAGTACTACCCCCTAAATGTTTACAGCAAAGACTAACCACGCCTTAAAACCACACCCCAACCCCCTATGTTGACGGGTGATGCTTCTTAGTGCTACGTAATATCAAACGTTGGTATGATAGAAGGTAGCAAATATGTCACAAGGCAGTATCGTAACCTACTTAAGGGTATCAACGCAGAAGCAAGGTCAGTCTGGGTTAGGGTTGGAAGCACAACGCAAAGCTGTTGAAGATTACCTCAATGGTAGTGATTGGAATATTCTGGATGAACTCGTTGAAATTGAAAGTGGCAAGAACAGCAAGCGCCCTAAGCTGCTTCAAGCAATAGAACTGTGCAAGGCATCAGGTGCAAAGCTGGTGGTGGCTACAATATCAAGATTGGCCCGTGATGCTGCTTTTCTGTTGAACCTTAAAGATGCTGGAATAGACTTCGTTTGTGCAGACATGCCAGAGGCTAACCGCCTGACCATTGGGATAATGGCTTTGGTCGCAGAAGAGGAACGAAATGCAATCTCCAAGCGCACTAAGGCAGCACTAGCCGCAGCAAAGGCTAGGGGTCAGCAACTAGGTGCGTACCGTAATGGTGTTTTCGTAGGACGCAGAGGTACAGCACAAGACGCTGAGAAGGCCAGAGAGGCACGTACAGCACTGTTTCAGGCACGTACTAAGGAGAAGTTGCCTATGCTCAAGCTGGTTGACCCTGATGGCACTCTAAGCACTAGAGCCATAGCTTCAGAACTAAACAGGATGTCAGTGGCTACAGTTTCAGGAAAGGGCAGGTGGTCTTCTAATTCTGTCAGGCGTTTAAAGGCTGTCGGACTGCAAACGGAATAGAATTTCTAAAGGCCAGAGGTTGATCAGGTACTCTATTGAAGGACGCCCACGAAATTAAGTGGTTCCTTCAGAGAAAACACTAATGTTTTCGCAACCAATAGGGACGATGAATATGGAATTTGAAAACCAAAATGTAGAAGTCCAAGGCGAATATGAATACTGTACTTGTGATTTCTGTTTAGGTGCTAGGCCTGATGCTGAGGATTACTGCCGGTACGGTGCAGATGATGAAGGGCGTTTGTTTGATAAGTTTGTAGAATAAGAAAAATACATAATACTCTTATTTCTATGCCCTTTCCTTTGACTGTTAATCAATTGTTCATAGGTTAGAGCTATATTTACAGTGGTTGTTACTGTTGCCATGAACACTCTAAATCATTGGTGTGGGACTGTAACTCTCCATGGGACAGTAATATTTGGTTGGGGTGGGAGCTTTTGAATCCCCTGCCTCAACCATTCGCTGACATGGTGGACCCTAGCGGGATACCATTAGTTAGCTGAGAACGGATTGATACGAGATTGAAGTCCTGTTTTGAGCATAACCTTGCCAAGGTTAGGGTTACGCTGAGAGAGCTTGAGAGGCACAAGTACATGGAAATGAAATCCTTTGTACAAGCTCATAACCTGAAGGTCGTAGTTTGGATTCTTCTTTTATTCTAAGAATCTTCTAAGTTCAGGGGGCTGAGACAGTAAGTTTATATGGCTACAACAGGCCCTATGGTTACCTATTGTACCCCTTTGGGTTACTTATTGTACCCCCCTATGGTTACTTACTGTACCCCTTATGGTTACTTATTGTACCCCCTTGATGACGGCATACCTCCTTTGTATGGTTACCTGAATGTACAACCAACGTAACCAAAGGCGACACTAATAGCTATGGCAAAGAAGACCCACGAACTCACAGCCTATGGCGCTGAGATGATCAAGCCTAATGAGCTAATTGAAATCAAAGGATCAGGGCCTCTGACATTGCAAGACAGACGCATCTTTAATGTGCTGTTAAACAATGCGTGGGGTAAATCTATTATCAACCATGGCGAAGTGTTTACGATAGATACGGCAGAGCTAAAGGAAACTGATCAGAAGAACCAGCGTCTGAAGAGATCACTCCGTAGGCTAATGACCACTGTAATTGTAGCAGTCAAAGATAATGGTGATGATGTAGAAACGCAGTTGCTTGGATCAAGGCGCATTACTCCATCTGGTACGATGACCTACAGCTTTCCTAATGAGCTTGCAGAAGTACTAAAGGATAGCAGTGTTTTTGCTAAACTAGATTTAGAAGTCATGCGTTCCTTCAGTAGTAAATATGCATTTGCTTTGTATGAGGCCATAGCCAGACGCATCAACCTAAAGCACAAGTTCAATGAGGATATGGATATTGAGGACATGAGGGACTTGCTTGGCGTAGAAGCTGGCAAGTTAGATGTTTATCGTAATTTAAGATTGAAAGCTATTGAACCAGCGGTATCAGAAGTTAATGCAATAACACCGTATCAAGTAACCATTAGCCCTGTTTATAAAGGGCGCAAGGTGATTGGCTTTAAGATGTACTGGCACGTAAAGGATAAAGCTGGCCTCATGCAAGCATGGGGTGAGTTACAATCAGCTAAGGTAGGGCGCAACGTGAGGCAAGCTGGTGTTGAAGATACAATCCTAGGGGATTAATAGTTTACACCTTTACCTGTAAAGTTTACACCAATCTTAACACTTACTTACCCTAGGGGAATTACCATGTCGTTACTTACACTAGGCCAAGCTGCAAAACTCACTGGCAAGAGTAAGCCCACAATAGCCAAAGCTGTTAATGATGGTAGAGTTACAGGAACCAAAGACCCTTCCACAAAAGTATATCAGATAGAGAAGTCAGAGCTAATACGGGTCTATCCTGAAAAGAGTAGCAAGGCTAACACACCTACAAGTAAATCAGCGGGTAAGGGTGTGGCTGAGTTAGAGAATAAACATCTGGCTGAGCAGGTCGCTGACCTACAAGCAAGGCTCTCCAAGACAGAAGATAAATTAGAAACAGCAGAGATAAGAGAACGTGAGGCTAACGCCAGAGTGTTTGCTTTAATAGAAGATAAAACCACTAAGTCCTTATGGAAAAGACTACGGGGTAAATAGTGCCAAGAGAAGGTATCTGAGAGCCATTCTAAGGCGGTTTCAATGGGGGTAATATCACCCTATATCCCGACATAGCCTAGAAGGTTTTACGTGCCTGTGTGTGGCCCTACAAGGGACATACTATTTTAGATATATAACTACACTAGCTTCTATCTGTATCATATTAATAATAATACAAATTAGTAAAGATTGTCATGACTGATATTCCTATAACCAAAGCTTTAATTGTTGAACAAGTGGCTGAGAAACTTGTACCATATCATCCCATCTTTGAACCTTATAATGAGGCAGCGCACACATGCCTTCAACGGCTCATAGCTAATCTGCCAGACATACCTGTATCAACAGTCAGTAATGCTAAGTATCGCCTGGCTATTGGGTCATTCTTAGCCGCAGCACAATCAGCAAATACCAGTGTAGATGGTGTTATCATTTGGGCCAAGCATAGAAGTAAATGGGGTCACTACTCTGTCGGACACCAAGTAATTTCAAACGTCAGGGAAATGCTAGAACAAGGTGGCTTCATTAGTCTGGTTGAAGACACAGGCAAACGTATCTTTGCAGAGCGTGACAAGGCCAGTACAGAGCCAGCAGAGTTTGTAGATATGCCCAGCATGTACCACGTAGATGAACAGTTAGAATACTTAGAGGGCTTTAATACTTCTGAGTGGATTGAAACTTCTAAACCTGCTGTAATGGTAGCTAAATTTGAGGAAGAAGGCGCACGGCAGTGGCGCAAAGCTAATAACCTTCCCTCACCTAAACTCAGCGTCACTAAGCTAAAAGCTATGGGTAAGCCTTACAGTAAGGCAGTGGTACAAATTAACACCCTACAAAGACTATGGCAGCAGCACCCTCTCCAGCTACCCATCTATGACAACAGACCACCTAGATACTCCTGCTCTGTCACCCGTACATTTCATCGTGGGCAGTTAGATGCTGGCGGGAGAATGTATGGCTCGTGGACAATGCTCAATCAAAGGAAAGACAAGGCGAGGCTACGCTGCAGTATAGATGACGAGTATGTGGCTCACATAGATATTGCTGCATCACAGCCTACCCTGTTCTCAGCTTTGCTTGGTATTAGGATGAACTGTGGTGACAAATGGACTGACGCATACAAGAGTGTAGTTGAACAGCTACCTTATTTTAATGACGCAGAAGACGATAGCACCCGTAGGAACAAGGTGAAATCTATAGTCATGGAAATGATAGGTACTGGTAACTGTCTTAAAGAAGCACCTAGCAAGACTAACGAATACACTTGGGACGAAGGCCAAGGCGAGTGGTGGAAGTATCAGACAGCAGTACTTGCTGTGTTCCCTGCCCTATACAAACTGCACAGAGCTAAAGGCATGGACGGTGCTGGGTACTTGTCGTTTCATGAATCAGAGATGTTGATTAAAACAATAGAAAACTTAGCGGCTAAAGGCATTGCAGCTTACCCTATGCATGATTGTATTCTGGTGGCGGGAAGCAAGCGGAGCATTGGTGTTGAAGTCTTTCAAGCTACTGTGCGGGACTATATCCTTACTCACTGTAGAGATAATAATAGAGATGAAGATATTGATTTGACTGTGCCTCTGACTGTTGAGTTAAAGGATACTGAGAAAGAGTATGTGAGTGGCTACTATTCTTAATAGTTACACCTATATTCTTCTACTGTCCTTAAGTTATACTTGAAGTAAGACTTTAAGCACGCTGTACGCTTAGCATAAAGGGAACAGTATTCTAATCAGATAGTAATAATAGATACTTAGGCCTATTTAATTCTCCCTAAATATTCCTCTATTACCACCTACATTTACCATACAAACATTACCCCCCTTTACAGTAAGCTTTACACTAAATCTGCCACCTAATTTACAGGGACACTTAGGGTCTATTTGGTTGCATTTTGAGGCTAATTGTGTTACAACTGTAGGTAGAGATAGGGCCACTCAACACGCTAGTTGACCCCCTGTTCATCCCATTAGAATTACATAAGGAAAACATTATGTCAGATATGAATCCGCCCAAACTCTTTTCACAATACAACAAGCTCAGGCTCAGTAATCCCGTAGCCTTTTACAAATCTAAAACTCAGGAGGCTATGCTGTTATCCCGCCAGCACCACGGCCTTCAGTTTTACGATCACGGGGTACAACAGGCATGAACATATTTAGTCTTCTACAACACGCCCGAATACGCCTAGCGACCAATGACCCCGAGTTTCACAATGCCACAGATACCACGGTAGCCATACTAAGGTCATCAGGCGTTTTGCCTTGGCGTAGATCAAGCATAAACGGCGAACTACACAAGCTTACAGCAGCCGTAATTGTAGAAGCTCATGAGACAGGTGAAACAATAGATATTGCCACAAGAAGGGCAGGGACGTTTAATAGGTACGGTTATTCTACAAAGATTATATCCTTCTTTGACAAGGCTGTTAGTAGTAGCTTGCTGACTTCAACTACTGCCAAAGCTAAAGGCAAGCTCAGCATTGGTACGCTATTAGATACGTATCTCACCGACATACCCGCCTAGCTGTAACATTACACCCTAAGAGTGGTATACACTTAACAGTTAAAACTGTGTATAAACAGTATGTTAAAGTATAATAAGGCTCCTAAACACCACTGATTTTACTGGCAAATAGTGTAAGCTAAATCAGTTGTTGTTGTAATGAAAACTAAGATGCACCGTTTATAGCAATTCGTGGTGAAGCGGCATCAACATGCACATACAAATACAAAGGAATAACTAACATGACACCAAACCTTGGCTTAATGTCATCCGCACCTAAGGCTAAAACTTCAACGCCAGTGTTGGACGCAATACGTGCAGAGTTAAATCCTGCCCCTCTGACCCTAGAGCAAGAGCTTTCTGCAATGTCTGAGCAACAGCGGCTAGGACTACTATCCACGTACAAAATGATTTCAATGATGTACTTAAAAGATAATGAACGAAGCTTTGAGGAACACGTAGATAAATTACAGAAACGTACACCAACGGGACAGAAAAGATTGTACACTAAAATGCTCTATGAATTTCTTGGCCCAGAGGCTGAGTATCAAGAGCCTGAGAAGCCTGTAGAGGCCCGTACAGTGGCTATACAATCTTTTGATACCAGAGATGATTTCCTAGCCAAGATGCGTCCTGTGGCACAGGAGGTTGGCTCTGAGCTAGGTGTCAACGCTGATATTATCTTAGCACAGGCAGCATTAGAAAGTGGCTTTGGTAAATCCTTTAAAGGTAACAACCTTATGGGCATAAAATCACATGGTGAAGAGGGCGGTGTGGATGTGGTAACGCATGAGATTGTTGGTAAGAATAGGGTACAAATCACAGACAGCTTCAAACAATACGACACACCAGAAGATAGCATCCGTGGTTACGGTAAGTTTCTTAAAGCTAACAGCCGCTACAAGCATTTCCTACGGGCAGGGCCAGACAACCTAGATGCTTCTCTCAGTGCATTACAATCCTCAGGCTATGCAACAGACCCTATGTACAGTTCCAAGCTGCGGACCATCATCAAAGGATTACAAGGTAAGGCTGATCCAACATGAGAAGAGGCTTGTTAGAAAGAGCATTTCCTAGGAAGAAACCAAAAGCGAAAACAAAGCAGCAGTATATACCTGAGGCTAATCACCCGTGGGTAGAAGTTGATTGGGCAACACCCTACAAAGAAATCACAGGCAGCGAGATGAAGAAGAAGAAATTTCGTCAGCCACCACCACTAACTGAACAACAAAAACTTGATGTCTTAAATCGTATCAACAAGATCAAAAGTAGGATTTAAAGTCTCCCAAACTCAATACCAGTTCTGTGGGCGGGGCCATGTATATATACCACGCCTATGGGGGTGGCCCATGCGAGGCCATGTAAAACTAATACCCTTATTGCCACCTAAACTTACACCCTGTCCTCTACAGATATAATCATACTGTGTTGACTATTTTAATATATAAGAGGGTAGGGCGTATGTAAGCACGTGGTATAAACTTTACACCTTTAATTACACTATGAAGGGGCATGGTCTTAAATAGTACTACCCCCTAAATGTTTACAGCAAAGACTAACCACGCCTTAAAACCACACCCCAACCCCCTATGTTGACGGGTGATGCTTCTTAGTGCTACGTAATATCAAACGTTGGTATGATAGAAGGTAGCAAATATGTCACAAGGCAGTATCGTAACCTACTTAAGGGTATCAACGCAGAAGCAAGGTCAGTCTGGGTTAGGGTTGGAAGCACAACGCAAAGCTGTTGAAGATTACCTCAATGGTAGTGATTGGAATATTCTGGATGAACTCGTTGAAATTGAAAGTGGCAAGAACAGCAAGCGCCCTAAGCTGCTTCAAGCAATAGAACTGTGCAAGGCATCAGGTGCAAAGCTGGTGGTGGCTACAATATCAAGATTGGCCCGTGATGCTGCTTTTCTGTTGAACCTTAAAGATGCTGGAATAGACTTCGTTTGTGCAGACATGCCAGAGGCTAACCGCCTGACCATTGGGATAATGGCTTTGGTCGCAGAAGAGGAACGAAATGCAATCTCCAAGCGCACTAAGGCAGCACTAGCCGCAGCAAAGGCTAGGGGTCAGCAACTAGGTGCGTACCGTAATGGTGTTTTCGTAGGACGCAGAGGTACAGCACAAGACGCTGAGAAGGCCAGAGAGGCACGTACAGCACTGTTTCGTACCCGCACACTAGACAAGCTGCCTACGCTTGAGGTGGTTGACCCTGATGGCACTCTAAGCACTAGAGCCATAGCTTCAGAACTAAACAGGATGTCAGTGGATACAGTATCAGGGAAGGGTAGCTGGTCATCTAATTCTGTCAGGCGGTTAAAGGCTGCAGGTCTGTTGGATGAATAGGATTTCTCAAGGCTAGATTTTAATCAGGTACCCTATTGAAGACCCCTACGCTCTGTCCGTAGGCTTAAGGCGGCAGAGCAGGGTAGACTAATTCCTGCTGATAAAAAATCATTACTTTTCAGTAGATTAAATAAGAAGGGGATTCAAAATCCTTTTTTTATAAGGTCCGATGTCGGACTTAATCACCCCTATTGAAGACCCCCACGCTTTCTAACGTGTCCCACCTCTAGAGGACCCCAACAATACTAAGGGACCCCTTTAGGAAAACTTCAAATGATAAACTAACAAAAGGAACGATAATTATGAAACTTTCAATTCAAGGCACAACAATTGAAAACTCTGATATGCCGTATGCCAACCAGATGAAATCTTTGCTGGAGACAGGCCCTGTAGCTAAAATCAAAGCAGGGACAGGGCAGGACATTACATTCTTCGGTGAGGAGACAGCAGATTTGCTCTTCTTCTTTTCAATTGAATCCACTTCATGGAATCCTGTTGATGATGATTGTGAGTGTGAGTGTAAATATTGCAGAGATTATGATGGCTCTACAAATCTTGAAGCCTGTGAATACGAGAAGGCCGTGTTTGAAGCAGCAGATTTTGAGGAGATAGCCAGAATAGGAGGAGATGGTTGCAGCTTTGTTAAGATTGCACAGAACGTACAGGACGCTTCGTATTCATCCTACGATCTTAAAATAGATTTTATCATTGGGATGAAGTCTGAGCTTTCTGATAATATAATTGGTTTGCCTTTATCTGGTTCTATATCACAAGGAGGCACAGAATTATCTGACGATTTAAGTGAAAATCTACAGTGGCTGGCAGCTTCATAACCTGCATATATTTCTATGCACTTTTCTTTTGATTGTTAATCAATCAACTGTTCGCTCAGATCAAATGTTAACTTTGGGTCGGTACTTTCCCAAACATTACATCTGCGTATGATGGTATCAACAGGAGATTCTCATGCGCCTAGTTTTCATCTTGTCTTTGCTTCTTTCCAACATCCCAGCATTTCTGGCTGCGGAAGAGTACTTCTGTCCTGTCTCGAAAAAGCTGACCTCTGATAGTTCATACTCCACAGCCCAGCTTCAGAAGTGGACGTTCTCTGTTAAGATTAATCACACAGGCAATACTGCAACCATGTCTAGATGTTCATTTGCTTCATCTGCGGGTGCAGTTACCTGCGATGATTACCAAGCAGACTTCATCTATGAAGATCATAACACAGGACACAAAAAGTTCTACTACTTTAGAGGTCAATTTGACGTTCAAATCTTCAATAACTTGAGCTTTATAGAGAACAGCGGCAGAGGCGACATTGCGTTTGGAAAGTGTGATCTAGTCAAGTAGTGAAGGTATTTGGTCGTAGGTTTTACTCTAAAGCAATTCAATAAATCAAAAAGGAGATTGTTATGCGTTTATTCATGGGTGTATTGGCTTTGACCATTTTGCCGTTAGCTGCTGTTGCTAGTGAAGGTCGGTATCAGGGGTATACTGATAGCCAAGTTAAAGGTGTTTACGTATTAGATACTAAAACTGGTGAAGTTAAGTATTGTGCAAAACTAACGCTAACTGGCGATTTTAAATGCTATTTGACTGATAACTAAATCAGCGACTGTTAATCAATTGGTCGTAGGTTAGAGCTATATTTACAGTGGTGGTTACTGTTGCCAGAAACGTTTCTAAATAGTGGCATGGGACTGTAACTCCCAATGGTTTTGCTCAGTTAGCCCATAACGGATTGGTGTTGGGTTCAAGTCTGTTTAGACTTTAAACTGAGAAGCTCTCAGAGGTACAAGTACAAGGATACGAAATCCGATGTTGAAATTGAACGGCGTTTATCTTGGCTAAATAACCTCATAACCTGAAGGTCTGAGTTCGTAATCTATAGTTAAATATAGTTATATAAGAGTTACGCCACTGAATATGTACTGCAAGCATCTGATACTTAACTAAGTTCTTAACTAGGTGGTGTGTGAAGTGACGAAGAATGGTGTGTAGAGTGACGATAGTTGGTGTGTGAAGTGACGAAACCTTGGTGTGTGAAATGACGTGTGCTAAGGTGTGTGAAATGACGATAGATTGATTCCAGTAGGTGTGTGAAGTGACGAAGCAGCGAAATCCTTTATTACCTGACAGGCATCCGCAACAGGATATGTTTGTCTGTGACATCGTAGATGCTGTGCCTAAAGCTGACATGGGAAGCATGGAGCATCCTGTGTTTTCGTTATCAACTAAGCCAGACATGAAACCTCGTGAGTATCAGAACGGCGAGACATTCATAAAGGTAAGCCCATCAGCAAAGGGCTTGGCAACAGTGCATGACAGAGATGTGTTGATCTATTGCATTAGCCAATGCGTGGCGGCGTTGAACGAAGGCAAAGAAGTCAAACGCAAGCTGAGAATAAAAGCATATGACATGCTGGTAGCTACTAACCGCCAAACCTCAGGGCGTGGCTATGAGCTACTCAAGGATACATTTCGTAGGCTCCAAGGAACGCAGATTGAAACCAATATTAAACAAGGTGGCTCAGAACACTGGAAAGTATTCGGGCTAATCAATGACGCTGAGATAATAAAAGAAACTCGTGATGGGCGTATGCAAGAGATTGAGATTACCCTGAGTGATTGGGTATTTGACGCAATAGAAAATAACAATGTCCTCACGCTGGACAGACAGTACTTTCAACTACGCAAGCCAATAGAACGCAGGCTGTATGAGTTAGCTCGCAAACACTGCGGCAAGCAAGCCAAGTGGACAATCTATCTGGACAAGCTGGCTGCAAAGACAGGCTCTACCAGTAGTAGCAAAGAGTTTAGGCGTATGATTGGCAAAGTTGTCAGCGACAATCTGCAAGAGGACTACATCCCAGAATACACATTTGCCCTAGCAGGTGATCTATTAACTGTCAGACGGAAGCAAACGAGGCTGGATGCATCCTCGCTGCCATCACTGCAATCAGCCACGTATGAAGAGGCAAAGCGCCACGCTACAGGTTGGGACGTATACGTCTTGGAGGACGAATGGCGTAACTGGGTACAGCAAAAGAACATCAAGATTACAAATGCTGATGCTAACTTTGTGAAGTTCTGCAAGCAATGAGGACCATACAAACAAGAGGAGCTA
>ENA-ORXF01000755-ORXF01000755.1-marine-metagenome-genome-assembly--contig:-NODE-755-length-22061-cov-56.515557_pt1 | contig 22061 bp, 22 predicted proteins | sample MGYA00237864_ERZ511476 | MGnify/ENA primary metagenome ERZ511476 (study PRJEB26306, sample SAMN06343908) | marine metagenome | isolation source: coastal waters | place: Atlantic Ocean: West Antarctic...
ATTATTTTAATACCAGGATTTTTTGCTCTAATATCATGTATTTCTTTTTCAGTGAACTGGTCATGAACCATACAAATACCTTTCCAAGCGATAATTTCAACTTCAGTTTGAGAAGCAACATATTTTGCTAAGTATTCATCAGGTAAAAAAATAACCTTTTTAACACCAAGAGATTCTACAATTTTAACTGCATTTGCAGATGTGCAACAAATATCTGTTTCAGCTTTGACATCTGCAGAAGTATTTACATATGAGACAACAGGTACCCCTGGATATTTTTTCTTTAATAATCTTACATCTTTACCTGTGATTGACGATGATAAAGAGCAACCAGCAGTCATATCAGGAAGTAAAACTTTTTTTTCAGGACTCATTAACTTAGATGTTTCGGCCATGAAGTGAACTCCTGCCATTACAATAATATCAGCCTCAGTTTTTGAAGCCTCTATTGCAAGAGCTAACGAGTCTGCCGCAACATCTGCAATACCGTGATAAATTTCTGGAGTTTGATAATTGTGAGCAAGTATAATTGCATTTTTTTCTTTTTTTAATTGATTAATTCTATGAATATAAGGAGCATGAATTGACCACTCAATCTCAGGCATAACCTTTGAGATTTTTTGATAAATAGGATCAGTTGCTATTTTTACTTCTGGTGTAAATTCCATGTCAAAACTTATCAATTAGGTTAATACTTGTCATTCCTTATTATGCCACACTACTATATCCAATTTGGTATTTTTATTCTTAAAACTGCATTTTCACTTTTTAATTCACTATCTTTTTTAAAGTTTTCATCTAGATATTTGATTAATGCAAAGGGATACTCATCATTAATCAATACTTTGCCTATTTCAATATCATTAGCATAAATTGAAGCACCCTCAGTTAATTTTCCACTAATTAATTGTATAGCTAATAATCTTTTAGAAAGTTTATTTTTTAGTTTTATTCTGGCTGTATTTTCTTGTCCAACATAACAGCCTTTTTTAAAATCTATTCCATTTAGCTCCTCAAAATTACACTCAATTCCAAATAATTTATTTTGTAATTTATTCATTTCTTTTTGAGCAATACCTAAATCATGACTTAATTTATAATATTCATCAATTGGAGAATCTTTTAGCTCTAATTTTTTTAAAGATAGATAAAGCTTTTCTAAGTTAATGATAAGTCTTGCACCTAAATCTTTATTTCTTGGGTCTAGTAAAATAGGATCTTCCCTATATTTTATAGTGTAACCAGGTTCATCCTTGGCACCTTCAAATTTCAAAAACTTTTCATAATTAAATGCTGCAATTACAAATTCATTGCTTAAGTTCATAATCTCAACATCTGATCTAAGCTTATAAACATTAAGTTGTTTAAAAAGAGCTTCTGTTTGAGATTTTTCACAATCTATAAAGTAACCAGCTTTATGTTTTACAATAATAAAAGCAAATAGAAACTTTCCTTGTGGAGTTAGTAATGATGCAAAGCAGCTATTAGCATCATTAACCTTGTTAATGTCATTACTAATTAGGTTTTGTAGAAATTCTTTAGCATCAGATCCATTTATATAGAGAATCCCTCTATCTTCTAAAATATATACATTTTGAGTATTCATAATTGATTGATGCACAAATATAATATAATAACTTTTTTCATAAATGTTAGACTTAATAATTAAAAATGGAAGTTGTTATATTAATGAGGACTTTCAAATTACAGATATTGGTATTAAAGAAAAAACAATAGTTAAAATTGGTAAAATTGAAGAATCATCAAAAGAAACAATTGATGCCAAAGATTTAATTGTTTTACCAGGTTGTATAGATACACAAGTTCATTTTAGAGAACCTGGCTCAACTAATGCAGAAGATTTAAATTCAGGGAGTAGAGCCGCTATTCTTGGAGGGATTACTTCAGTTTTTGAGATGCCAAATACTAATCCTCCGACTTCGAACTTAATTGAGTTCCAAAAAAAAATTGATTTAGCAAAAAACAGAATGTTTACTAATCATGCATTTTATTTTGGTGCTACACCAGATAACTATAATGAATTATCTAATTTAAAAAATTTAGTAGGCTGTTGTGGTGTAAAATTATTTGCAGGATCTTCTACGGGAGATTTACTAGTAGATAAAGAAAAAGATATCGAAAAAATATTTGAACATACCTCAAAAGTAGTAGCAGTTCACTCTGAGGATGAAGAAATTCTAAACATGAATAAGAAATTGATTAAAGATGGAGATGTTCATTCACACCCTATTTGGAGAAGTGAAGAATGTGCAATCTCATCAACTAGAAGAATTGTAAAAATAGCTGAACGATTTAAAAAAAAAGCACACATACTTCACATTACTACTAAACAAGAGATTGATTTTTTATCTCAACATAAAGGTAATATTACATTTGAAATAACACCTCAGCACTTAACCATATTTGCTCCTGATTGTTATGAAAAGCTTGGCACTTATGCTCAAATGAATCCCCCTATAAGAGATAAATCACATTATGATAGATTATGGTATGGTGTGAGAAATAATCTCAACGACACAATTGGTTCTGACCACGCCCCTCATTTAAAAGAAAATAAAGAAAAAATTTATCCAAGTTCACCATCTGGAATGCCTGGTGTGCAAACATTATTACCTATAATGTTGAACCATGTTAACGATGGAAAACTAACAATAAAACAATTGATAAGATTAATTTGTGAAAACCCTATTAAAATTTTTAATATAAAAAACAAAGGTTTTATTAAAGAAAACTTTGATGCAGATTTAACAATTATTGATATGAATAAGACATCAACAATCGATAACAAGAATATTGCGAGTAAATGTGGGTGGACACCTTTCCATGGAAAAAAAGTTAAAGGTTTCCCCATTTATACAATTATTAATGGAATTACTAAAATGAAAAATGGGTCTATATTAGGTGAACCAAAAGGTGAGCCACTACATTTTAGTTAAGTATTGTCAACTTAGATTAAAAATTATACTCTAGATTTATGATTGACCTCATAATTAAAAATGCAAAAGTTGCCACTGCTTCAGATATTTTTAAATGTGACATTGGAATTGACAAAGAAAAAATTGTTTTTCTAGAAAAAAATTCTTCAAAAGAAGCAAGACAAATAATTGATGCTAAAAATGAATATGTTCTACCTGGTGGAGTGGATGGACATTGTCATTTGGATCAAAGAACAAAAGATGGAACTGAAATGTCAGATAATTTTGAAAGTGGCTCCAGATCTGCTGCTTTTGGTGGAACGACAACTATAATGCCTTTTGCAATACAGTTTAAAGGAGAAAGTTTAAGAGAAGTAATTGATGAGTACCATACAAGAGCAAATAATCAAAGTTACATAGATTATACGTTTCATCCAATTATAAGTGATGCAAGTCCAAAAGTTCTTGGACAAGAGTTGCCAGCAATGGTGAAGGATGGCTATACACATTTTAAAATTTATATGACTTATGAAGATTTACAACTCAATGATAAAGAAATTCTTGATACACTTGAGGCTGCTGGAAGAGAAAAAGCAGTTGTAATGGTGCACGCCGAAAACTACGAATGTTTAAAATGGCTTACAGAAAAACTTGAAGCAGCTGGAAAAGTGGACCCAATATATCATGCAGATTCAAGACCTGGGGTTGTTGAGAGTGAAGCAACAAATAGAGCAATAGCTCTATCTAGAATTACAGAAACTCCAATACTATTTGTTCACGTATCTGGCAAAGAGGCGATAGAAACAATTAGAAATGCTCAAAATAAAGGATATAAAATTTATGCAGAGACCTGCCCTCAGTATTTGTTCCTAACAAGAGATGATTTAAATAAAGATAATTTTGAAGGAGCAAAATATATTTGTAGTCCTCCTCCAAGAGATCCTGAAAATCAGAAATATGTATGGAATGGCATTCAAAATGGCACCTTTGACATTTTGTCATCTGACCATGCACCATTTAATTTTAAAAGTGATAAAGGCAAAATGGTAAAAGGTGATAAAACACCCTTTAAACATATTCCTAATGGTGTGCCAGGTCTTGAAACTAGATTGCCTTTGTTATTTTCAGAGGGGGTAATGGGTAAAAGAATTTCTATTAATAAGTTTGTAGAGCTTACATCGACAAATCCTGCAAAGATCTATGGCTTATATCCAAAAAAGGGAACTATTTGTATAGGATCAGACGCAGATATAGTTATTTGGAAAACTGGAATAGAAAAAAAAATTAGAAATGCCGATCTACATCATGATACAGATTATACTCCTTATGAAGGAATAAATGTTAAGTGTTGGCCAAATATTGTAATTAGCAGAGGAAATGTTGTTATTGAAAATGGAAAGCTACTGGGTAAAAAGGGGTTTGGTAAGTTTCTAAAATCAGATGTTTCAAATTATGTATATTAAATTTTTAATACTCACATTCTAAATTAAAAAAAATTAAATTTAAGAGATAAGTTTCAAGAATTTTAAAGTTTTCTTTAAACGACTTTTTTCAATTTTATCTAATGTTATTGATGATCTCATTACTTCGTTAGGAATTTTTTTCAAGATTTTTAAACAATATTTAATTCTGGCAGTTGCAAAATTTGAGGGATACTTACCATATATATTTTTAGCCAAAAAAAGCAAATATTTATCAATTATTCTTGCTTCTTTATATTTCTTGTTTTTAATTTTTTCAATTAACTCTACTACTTTTTCAGGAACTATTGCTGCAATACTAACTTGAGATCCGTCGCTTCCATACTTAAAGCACGGGTAAAGATGCTCATCTCCTGAAGCCATAACTGAGAAATTTTTTTTATATCTTTTAAAAAATTTATAATTATTGACATAGCTTTTGTAATTCCAACTTCCCTCTTTAACACCCAATACATTGCTTATTTTTAGTAATTTTTTTAAGGTTTCTTTTTTATAAGAAAGATGACCTGAATATATGCTTGATTGGTATAAAAAAACTGGTTTTTTTATTTGATTACATATTGTTTCATGGTGATTGTATATCATATCTGAAGTTATGCCTTGCATCCAAGAGAAGGGTGGAAATATTAATATAGCATCAGCACCAGCTTTCTCCATATTTTTTGCAACCTTGGAAGCAAATATAGGGTCCTCAAAATTTAGTCCTGATATTATCTTTTTATTATTTTTTTTATATTTTTTTGCAACTTTAATTATTGTAATTTGTTCATTTGATGTGAGTGTAAAATTTTCACCAGCATGTCCGTTTAACAACAATCCCTTGATACCCTCTGTATTAATAATATTTTTAATATGAATATTAAGTGATTTTTTATCTATCGACTTATTCTTATTTAAAGGAACTACTGTTGCCACATAAATACCATCAAGCTTTTTCATCATCAGTTAATTAATCTTCTTATATCAAATAAACTTAAATCAGTATCCTTTCCTAATATTTTTTCTGCTAACAATAAACCCATGTATGGACCACTGGTATAGCCCGAGTGAACTGAGCCTATTACATAGGCATTTTCTAAATTTGGTAATTCTCCAATGATAGGCATAGCGTCATCAGTTTCAGCCTCTAAACCGAGCCAAACTCTTGAAACTCTTGAATTTTTCAAATTTGGTATCGCATGGCAAGCAAGCCTCATATTTCCTATTAGATTTTCAGGTTTTGTTTCAGTGTAATCACTTTCAATACTTCCTATACCTGGCCAACCACCACCAATTAAAACTGTTCCATTTTCAAATTGTTTTAAAGAAAGCTTACCATGAGCAACAGTTATTACTGTTTTAAGTAATTTTGGCATTCTTTCAGTGACGATTAATTGTTGTGGAAAGCATTTAATATTAATATTTACATCTAACAATTTTAAAACTTTTTCTAAATAAACACCAGCAGCTAAAACAATTTTATTAGCATTAATTTTTTTACCATCATTAGAGACAATCTCATATTTATTATCTTTATTATTAATTTCTGAAACTTCAAAATTTTCTATAATTTCAGCATTATTTTCTTTAAGAGCTTTTGAGTATACATAGCCAGTTTGATTTGCACTTACATATCCATCCATTTCACAATAAGCAGCACATTTGATTTTACTATTTATATTAGAATCTATTCTAAGAGCTTCATCTTTTGATATTATCTTTATATCGGCACCATATTCTCTTCTAATCTTTGATCTTTCATTTAAAAGTTTTTCTTCCCCTTCAGTAAATGCAAGACAAAGACCTTTTTTTTGTTTTACATCAATTTCATTTGATAGCCATTTTTCTGTATTCATCCATAATTCCCAACCTTTTTTTGCATAAGGTATTAATTTTGCTCTAGTCATGTGCATAGTTAAAGTACCAGCATTAACTCCAGACGCACCTCTGCAGATTGAGCCTTTATCTATTACACATACTTTGAGACCATTCTTTGCAAGATTCAAAGCTGTTGATGATCCATTTATTCCTCCACCAATAATTGCAATATCAAAATTATCCATGATATTATAGTGGTGCAGCCTCTACTTTTGTAATTTCCCCATATTCAAAATCTCCTATGGCTTTATCAAGAGGAAAGGGTCTTATAGGAGTTCTTCCAGTCAAGTAGCTTAAATCTTTAACTTCACATTTTAACTGCTCTGAAGCTACTCTTGCAACCGAGTAATGACACGTTCTTCCTTGACATGGTCCCATTCCAAACCTTGTCCATGTTTTTATTTGATTTAAATTTTTAGCACCTTTTTTAATTGCATGAATAATTTCTTTTTTAGTAATATCCTCACATCTACATAAAATTGTATTATCATCAATATTTTCAATAAGTTCTTTTGGTGTAGAGTTTAAATGAGCAATACCTTTTGCAAATATTTCATATCTATTTAATTTTTTTAATATTTTGTTACTTTTAGTTTTAAATTCATTTTCATTTATTATGTTTGAATCATAAAGAGTTGTGTAAGCTGTTAATTTACCTTTATCATCAGCAGCTATAGCTCCAGAAATACCAGAACCGTCTCCAGTTATATATAGGCCTTTCATGGATGACCTAAAATATTTATCAATTTTTGCTATCCAGCCTCCTTTAAGTTCATTGTAAATATGCTCTACTCTTAATAATCTTGTTATATCTGTGCTAGGAGTTAGCCCATGCCCCACTGCTAACACATCTGTATTAATTTTTTTTAATTTTTTATTTTTTATATTCTTTAGTTCTACTAATATTCCATCTTCATTATTGGTTGCTTTTTTAACTATTGAATTTGAATAAATAGGAACTTTAGAAAATATTATTTTTAAAATCCAAGAAATTCCTTGTATAAAATTTTCTGGATTTGTAATTAATGGAAGCATTGATTTTAACCACTGAAATTTAGAACTAGTATCAATTATTGCCTCAACTTTACCTCCAAATTTTAAGATGTAATATGCCACAAGTATTAACAATGGGCCGTTACCAGCCAAAATTATTTTATTTCCAGGAAGTGTATGGTGTGATTTTAACATAACAGTACAAGCTGCCAAACCTATAACGCCAGGCGTAGTCCACCCTTCAAAGGGTACTATTTTTTCATAAGTTCCTGTTGCAACTATTAAGTTTTTTGCTGTCCATTGAATTGTTACGTTATCATTAAAAGCATCAACTTTATATCCAGGAGACACTTGCCAAACAGTATGGTTATATGCCGTATCTATATTATTTTTTTTTAAATCTTCAGAAAATTTTATTTGAATTAAATTTTCTTTAAGAGATTTTTTATTTTTTATAATATAAGATTTTGGTGGGGCTCTATAAATTTGGCCTCCGCTGTTTTCATTGCTATCTACAACTAATACTTTTAAACCTCGTTTCGAACACGTTATTGCTGCACTTACACCACTAGGACCTGCACCAATTACAATAACATCATATTTATTTTTAAAACTCATTAAGGTCTCCAGTTTTAATTACCATTCCTTCTTTTATAAAAATATTACATGAAGTTACCTTTTTACCATCTAACAAAACGACACATTCTTGACATGAGCCCATCAAGCAGAACATGCCCCTATTTTCTTTTTTTTTAGGAGAAAGTCGTAAATTTTTATGATTTGAGATAAATAATACTATTGATAAACACTCACCCTCAAATGCTTCTAGAGTTTTTTCATTAATAATTATTTTTATTTTTTTTCCTCTTTCAAAATAATCTGAAATTCTTAAGTTCACTGTTTTATATTAATCATGTTTGTCTCGTTTAAAATTTTACTTGAAGCATAGTATCAATTATATTTTTAATAGCATAAGGTTTTACAAACCTTTTTCCCGTAAGAGTTGACATTAAATTATTTTATATATTTCCAGGCACTCATAAATGTGATTAATTTAAATCATTAATAACCAACGGAAAAAGAGAGAGGATAAAATATGATGAATAAAATCTTTAAATCATTTTTTGCTCTATTGATCTTTCTGTCGCTAACTATCAGCGCTCAAGCAAGATCACTAGACGAAATAATGAAATCAGGTGTTTTAAAAGGAGGTGTTAATCCAGGATTACCACCACTCGCAAAATACAATGAAAAAAATGAACTAGTAGGATTTGACGCTGACATAATGGCTAAACTGGCAGAAATGCTTGGTGTTAAATTAGAATTAGTTAAAACAGGTTCTCCAGATAGAATACCTTTTGTTGCAACTGGTAAAATTGATATTGTAATGGGAGCCCTTACAAGAAACTATAAAAGACAAAAAATTGTAGATTATACTGTACCAGTTCATACTGAGGTATTTGGTGCTTTAACTACAAGCAAAAAACCGTTTGCAGCAGTAATGGATATGAATAGAGCAGATGTAAAATTAGCACAAGTAAGAGGATCTATGCCAGCAGGCTGGGCAAAGAAAAACTTAACAAAAGCTAATATTACTTTGTTTGATAATTATCCAGATGCTATGAGAGCAATCGCACAAGGAAGAGCAGATGCAATAGTTGATGTGATTGATTTCTTGGGCGAACACATGAACAAACATAAGGATGTTGAATGGCAAGTAGTAGAGAAAGCAATAGACACTTGGTATTGTGGTATTGGTGTAAAAAAGGGAAATGCATCACTTCAACAATGGTTAAATGTTGCACTTTACACTATGCATAGATCAGGTTTTGTTGATGAAACTTGGAAAAAATGGTTTGGAATTGGACAGGTTCACAGCGTTCAACCACAACCATACTTCTAATAATCATTAACTTTCACTTAATCCCCTCATCAATAATATTTTGAGGGGGTTGGGTTGTTAAGTCATGGGATATACTTTAATTTACACTCAAGTATTAGAATTTTTTCCATACCTTATAAGAGGTGCTTGGATTAGTTTACAAATATCTGTACTTGCATTTTTTGGAGGCCTGTTTTTTGGTTTAATTTTTGCAACCATAAGAACTTTTGGAAATAGAATATCTAACAAGCTTGTTATTTGGTATGTAACATTTTTTACAAATACACCTCAGCTAGTTCAGGTTTATTTTTTGTTTTTCGCTTTACCAGAATTTGGAATTTTATTATCACCTTTTGTGGCAGTTTTAATAGGCATGACTTTAAATGCTGCAGCATATTTATGTGAGATTCAAAGAGCTGGCTTTTTATCAATTAGACAAAATGAATTAGATGCTGCAAAAACTTTAAATTTTAGTCTAACTCAACAAGTTAAATATGTAATATTTCCTCATATTATGAAAGTGCTTTTCCCACCACTTTCGAACCACTATATTATTATGACACTTGGTACATCAATGGCTGCTATTTTTGGTGTAGAAGAGCTTACAGGACGAGCATTTAATATTAACTCAGAAACATTTAGATCAGTTGAAATATTTTCTCTTACAGCCCTAGTTTATATAGTCATCACTTTTATGGCTACTTTTTTACTAGCTATAGTTGGGCGTTACTTTTTTAAAGCCAAAATAAGGATTATTCAGTAATGGAAAGATTAATTGAGGAAATACCTAGTTTTTTTACAATCTGGAATATAATTTTTTTAGCAAAAGCTATGGGTGTAACATTCTTGTTAACAGCAATAGGTTGCTTAGTAGGTTTTAGCATGGGGTGCCTGATAGCAGTTTTTAGAAAAACAAAAACTATTTTTTTATTACCGTTAAGAATTTTTATAATTTTATACACTGAAATATTTAGAAGAATACCCTTTTTAGTGTCATTACTATTAATGTTTTATATTTTTCAAATTTTTAAAATATCAGATAGTTTATTTGTAATTGCTGTAATTACTGTTTGTTTGATTGCAACGGCATATATTGGAGAAATAATAAGAAGTGGCATTGAATCAATTAATCAAACCCAGTGGGACGCTGCCAGTGCAATGAATTTTACATATTTTCAAATATTAAAAGAAGTAATTTTCCCACAAGCTTGGAAAGTTATTTTGCCACCAGCATTTGGTTTTTTTATAATGTTTATTAAAGATACAGCTCTTGCATCCCAAATTGGAGTGATGGAGCTAACATTTGCTGCAAAGGTATTAAATAATAAAGGTTTTTCACCTTTATTATCATTTGGTTCAGTTTTAATTTTATACTTTATTTTATCTTATCCCTTAGATAGGTTTGGAAAACATATGGAGAAAAAGCTTGCCTCAAATAGAAATTAAATCTTTAAATGCTTATTACGATAAGCTTCATGTTTTAAAAGATGTTGAGGTAAAAGTTGAGAAGGGTGAAATTGTTAGCCTTATAGGACCGTCAGGATCTGGTAAAAGCAGTCTCTTGAAGATGTTGGTTGGACTTTTGGTTCCACAATCTGGTGAGGTAAAAATTAATAATGAAATTATCGATTATAAGAAAAAAGCTGATTTAAGAATTGTTCGAGAAAAAATTGGAATTGTGTTTCAGCAATATAATTTATTTCAAAATATGAACGTTTTAAAAAATGTTTGTATAGCCCCAATAAAAATTCAAAAAAGAGACTCAAAAAAAGTTGAAGAACAAGCTATTGAACTATTAGAAAAAGTTGGGTTAAAGGATAAACTAAAATCTTATCCAGATGAATTATCAGGGGGCCAACAACAAAGAGTAGCTATCGCAAGAGCTCTTTGTCTAAATCCTGAAATTTTACTCCTAGATGAAGTAACTTCAGCATTAGATCCTGAGCTTGTGCAAGAAGTTTTAGACTCAATCAGATTGCTTGCTTCAGATGGTATGACTATGCTTATTGTGTCTCATGAAATGAGTTTTGTTAAGGAAGTATCAAGTAAGGTAATATTTATGGATAACGGCTCTATAATTGAGGTTAATAAGCCAGAATTAATTTTTGAAAACCCAAAAGAAAAAAGAACCTCTGATTTTGTTAGTAAGATTCTGAAAGATAAATGATAATTGCTCTGTTAAAAGGCTCGGTAGATAATCATGTTCACTGCTGTCCCCATATAAATAAAAGAAGTACAAATATTTTTAAAGTAGTTGAACAAGCGGAAAAACTACAAATGTATTCAATTGGCTTAATGGACAATTTTTCAAACACATCTGGTTATGCATCCTTAATTAGCAAATATAAACCGCACATGAAGCTAAAAATTTTTGGTGGTTTAATAATGGAGCCACCATCTGGAGGTGTAAATTATGAGAATGCCAAAATAGCATTAAAATATAGCTACAACAAAGAAGGAGCAAAATTTATTTCATTTCCAACACACCATACTAAATTTATCGCTAAACAAGAGGGGAGAAATTTAGAATATATTAAAAAATGTTTTCATGTTCCATTAAAAGGCCCTGATTTTGAAACATTAAAAATCTTGAAACTAATAGCTAAGAATAATATTGTATTAAATACAGGACATCTGTCACCAACTGAAACTCTTATATTAGTTAAGTATGCAAAAAAATTAGGAGTAAAGAAGATTTTAGTTCCAGCAAATAATTTTAATATAGTTACTATTTCAAAATTAAAAAAATTTAAGGTTATATTTGAATTTTCTTATTTTTTTATTTCAAGAGCAATCAATATTCCTTTGACACATGTTGATGGAGAAAAGCATAAAATTACCGGTACTAATGAAAATAAATTAAAAGAACTGATTAAAGAAGCAGGGCCTGAAAATGTAATCTTATCGAGTGACTCAGGTGTATCAGTATTACCATTGCCCCATATAAGTTTTTCTAAATTTATAAAAATAATTATTAATTTTGGCTTTTCTAAAAAAGAAATAAACCATATGATAAAAATTAATTCAAAAAAACTATTTAATCTTTAAATGAAAAAAAAATTTATACGATCTGAATTATTAAATATTTTAAAAGATATTGTTAAAATTGATACAACCTTTCCACCAGGAAGTTCTAAGCAATTTTCAGAATTTATTTGTAGATATCTTAAAAATTCTGGACTCAATGTTAAAAGATACGGTGTTGATAAAGAAAAAATAAATATTGTAGCCTCTAACTTTAAAGGGTCAAAAAAATCTTTAGTTTTTAATTCCCATATTGACACTGTTAGTCCAATCTTAAGTGAATGGAAAAGCAACCCATTTGATCTAAAGATTAGAAATAAATTTTCTTTTGGCTTGGGTGCGGTAAACTGTAAGGGTAGTGCTGCAGTTCATTTGTATTTAGCTAAGAATTTAAAAAAAATATTTCCTAATCTTAAAGAAAACATAGATTTTACTTTTGTAACTGATGAAGAAAATCTAGGGCCTGATGGAACAAGATATTTAAGAAAGATTAAAAAAATAAAACCCCACACTCTAATTTTAGGTGCACCCACTAATAATGACTTTGTTATAGAGGAAAGAGGTGTGTTTTGGATTGAAGTTGAGGTTTTTGGTAGAACCTCTCACGCAGGTGAACCCCACAAAGGAGTAAATTCAATAGAAAAATCAGCTAAAATAATCGATTCACTTAATAGAATTTATAAAAATAATTTAAAGAAATATAATGTTGGAGTTCATAAATCTACAATTAACACAGGAATGATTTTAGGTGGCGAAAATGTAAATGTTGTTCCTTTTAAAACCAAAATAACTATTGATAGAAGAATTACTAACAAAGAAAATATTAAAAAATCTTTTTTAGAAATTAAAAATTTTATTAAAAAGATCGATCATTCAGCAAAAGTAAAATTTTTAACTGGCACCAATCCTTTTAAATCAAATAAATCAAATTTTTATTTAAATGAACTTTCAAAATCGAAAAAATTGATAACCAATAAAAATGCTAAGTTTTTATCTTCAATAGGTGTCAGTGATGGAAGATATTTTGCAGATGATAATGTTAATATAATAAATATTGGGCCAGGAACTGGATCTGAGGGTCATAAATCTAATGAGAAATTAATTAATAAAGATTTAATTGATTATTTTTATATTCTCGAAAATTTTCTTTCAAAGATTTAATGATTTCTCAAATAGTTTTTACTGAAAAGCTATTTACAAGCACAACTCCAAAAACAATAAAGAGTAATCCTAATATAGCCTGCCAAGACAATGATTGTTTAAAGAAAGCATATCCCAATATTGCAACTGTAAATACTCCAAGACCACTCCATGTTGCATAAACAATTGCAATTGGAATTTTATCAACAACAAAAGTTATAAGATAAAAAGATAATAAATATAAAACTGCAAGAGTAGTAGTTGGAATTATTTTAGTAAAATTTTGTGAAACGGGTAATAACATTGTTCCACCTACCTCACAAAAAATTGCAATCATTAAAATTAGATATGTTTTAATCATTACTCAAGAATATTATTTTTAATTAAGTCTTCTTTTATCTCAGTTAAAATTTCGGGATCATCAATTGTTGCTGGTATTTTATATTCTTCTCCATCAGCAATTTTTCTAATAGTTCCTCTTAATATTTTGCCAGATCTTGTTTTTGGTAATCTTTTAATAACAATTACAGTTTTAAATGCTGCTACTGGTCCAATAGTATCTCTAACCATTTTTATGCATTCTTTTGAAATAGTTTCGTTCTCTTTTTTAACACCTGTCTTAAGAACGACTAGACCAATTGGTAATTGTCCTTTTAATTTATCAGCAATTCCTAGTACTGCACACTCGGCAACCGATTGATGTTCTGACAAAACTTCTTCAATTGCACCAGTTGATAACCTATGACCTGCAACATTAATAATGTCATCTGTTCTAGACATAATCCAAATATACCCATCTTCATCTATATGACCTGCATCATAAGTTTCGTAGTAACCTTCATAATTGGTCATGTAATTATCTTTGTATCTATTATCCGCATTCCATAAAGTTGGAAATGTTCCAGGAGGCAAAGGTAATTTTACAACTATATCTCCCATCTCATTAGGTTTTGCTAATGTTTGATCTGGCTTCATGATTTGAACGTCGTAACCAGGAACTGCCTTACATGCTGAGCCATACTTTGTTTTCATCATTTCAATTCCGGTACAATTAGAACTAATTGCCCAACTTGTTTCAGTTTGCCACCAATGGTCAATTACAGGAACTTTTAATAAATTTTCTGCCCATTTAATGGTATCTGGGTCAGCTCTCTCACCTGCTAGAAATAATGATTCAAATTTACTTAAATCATATTTAGAAAAAAACTTACCCTCAGGGTCTTCTTTTTTTATAGCTCTAAAAGCAGTTGGTGCAGTAAAAAGTGATTTAACTTTATAATCAGAAATTATTTTCCAAAAAGCACCAGCATCAGGAGTGCCAACGGGCTTTCCTTCAAATAATACTGTAGTGCAACCCTTAAATAAAGGGGCATAAACAATATATGAATGTCCAACAATCCATCCAATATCACTTGCTGACCACCAGACATCATCAGCATCAATATTATAGATATTTTTCATGGTCCATTTTAGAGCAACTATATGACCACCAATATCTCTAACTATTCCTTTAGGAACACCTGTAGTTCCTGAGGTATATAAAATATAAGCTAAATCATTAGAGTTCATTTCCACACAATCTACTTCTTTTGCATTTGAAAGTGCTTCACCCCAACTGATTTCTTTTGGAGCGTTAAGCTCAACTGTATGATCTATTCTTTGAAATAAGATCATCTTATCTATTTTATGAGAAGCCATTTTAATTGCTGCATCAACCAATGGTTTATATTCAACAGTTTTTCCAGGTTCAAAGCCACATGAAGCAGTGACTATTACTTTTGCTTTACTGTCATCAATTCTGCTAGCAAGTTCATTTGAGGCAAAGCCACCAAATACTACTGAGTGAATTGCTCCAATTCTCCCACATGCTAACATTGCTATAACTGCCTCTGGAATCATAGGCATGTAGATTATAACCCTATCACCTTTGTCGACTCCTTGATTTCTTAGCGCTCCTGCAAATTTTGAAACTTTTTCTCTTAATTCTTTATAAGTAAACTGCTTTTTGTTTCCAGTTATTGGGCTATCATAGATTAAAGCTAGCTTGTCACCTCTGCCTTGATCGATATGAATGTCTAAAGCATTATAACAAGTGTTGGTAACACCATCCTCAAACCATTTATAAAAAGGTGGGTTGGATTTATTTAAAATTTTAGTGGGTTTTTTAAACCAAAAAATATCATTAGACACTTTCTCCCAAAAATCTTCAGGATTTTTTATAGAGTTTTGATAAATTTCATTGAACTTCTTATTTATCATTAATGATTCTTTATTTTGGTATTTTTAGACTTATTAAATTAAAAATTGTATTAAAATTCAAAAAGTAAGTAAAATCAATACAAATTAGAGGCAATTAAACCTTCTAAAAACTTAATTATTTTGATAGTTAATCCTCAACGAGACTTAAGCTTTAGTTTAAGTCTAGTTTATATAAACTAAAAAGTTAAAAACTAATAAAACAGGGAGTTTTTTATGAAAAAACTAAAATTGTTTGCACTTACAACTGTAGCCCTAATGGGTGTTTCAGGTGTAGCAAATGCGGAGACTGTGATGTTAGCATCTGATGACTTTGTTGGAATTTCGTTCTGGCTTGTGTCAATGGCATGTCTAGCAGCAACTGTATTCTTCTTTCTTGAAAGAAGTTCAGTTCCAGCACAGTGGAGAACGTCAATCACTGTTGCAGGACTAGTTACTGGTATTGCATTTATTCACTATATGTACATGAGAGATGTGTGGATTATGACTGGTGAGTCACCAACAGTATACAGATATATTGACTGGTTAATTACAGTTCCATTATTGATGTTAGAATTCTATTTTGTTCTAGCAGCAGTAAATAAAGCAAACTCTGGAGTATTCTGGAGATTGATGATTGGTACTGTAGTAATGCTAGTTGGCGGATACTTAGGAGAAGCAGGATACATCAACACCACACTTGGTTTTGTAATCGGTATGGCTGGTTGGTTCTACATTCTTTATGAAGTATTCTCAGGCGAAGCAGGAAAACTTGCAGCGAAAAGTGGAAACAAAGCTCTTGTTACTGCATTTGGTGCAATGAGAATGATCGTTACAGTTGGTTGGGCTATCTACCCATTAGGTTATGTATTTGGTTACATGACTGGTGGAATGGATGCAAACTCACTAAACGTGATTTACAACGCAGCTGACTTTTTGAACAAGATCGCTTTTGGTCTAATCATTTGGGCAGCAGCAATGTCTCAACCTGGTAGAGCTAAGTAGTTTTACTCGTTAAATAATTAGAAGAAGGGCAGGTATGTTTTTACATACTTGCCCTTTTTTTTTATCTCATTATATTTAGATAAATGCCAAAAATTACATACTTAGAAGATAGTGGAAAGTCTCATACCATAGAAGTTTCTAATGGGTTGAGTGTAATGGAGGGTGCTGTTCAAAACGATATTCCTGGCATTGATGCTGATTGTGGAGGTGGAATGGCTTGTGCTACTTGTCATGTTTATGTCAAAGAAGAATGGTTTGATAAACTTCCAAAAAAAGAAGATGGTGAAGAAGACATGTTAGATATGGCATTTGAACCAAAACAAAACAGCAGATTAAGTTGTCAAATATTAGTTTCAGATGAATTGGATGGACTAACAGTTAGCATTCCATCGAAACAAGGTTAAATGATTAAAACAGATGCATTAATAATTGGAGCAGGTCCAACAGGATTATTCTGCGCTCATCAACTAGGTTTAATCGGATTGAATTGTGAGATAGTTGATAATTTAGATAAAATTGGAGGTCAATGCATTGAACTTTATCCGGATAAACCAATTTATGATATTCCAGCAGTTCCTGAATGTACTGGAGAGGAATTAACTAATAATTTAATTAAACAAATAAAGCCTTTTAATATTAAATTTCATCTCAACGAAAGAGTAGAAGAGATTAATAAAGTTAATGATAAGTGGATTGTAAAAACAAATAAAAATACAGAGTTTGAAACGCCAAATATAATTATAGCAGGTGGTGTAGGATCGTTTGAGCCAAGAAAATTCTCACCAAAAGAATGTGAAAAATATGAAAATCGATCTTTATTTTACTCAATTAAGGATAAAACAATCTTTCAAGATAAAACAATTTCAATTTTTGGGGGAGGAGACTCAGCATTAGATTGGGCAATAGAATTGTCAAAAACTTCAAATGTAAACCTAATACATAGAAGAGATGAATTTACAGGAGCTCAATTGAGTGTAGATAATATTAAAGAATTAGAGAAATCTGGAAAAATAAAAATTTTTACTAAATACCAATTAAATTCAGTTAAAGGAGAGAAGAATATTAAATCAATAGAGATAAAACATGACAATGAAAGTTTAGAAGAATTAGAAACAGATTATGTTTTAGGCTTTTTTGGACTGATTATGAAGCTTGGTCCTATTGTAAACTGGGGTTTAAACTTAGATAAAAAAACAATTCAAGTAAACACAGAAAATTTTGAAACAAACCTAGATGGTATATTTGCAATCGGAGATATTTGTACTTACCCTGGAAAACTGAAGTTGATACTTTCAGGTTTTCATGAAGGAGCATTAGCTGCTAGAGGATGCTTTAAATACGCTAGACCTGATGAAAAATTAAGATTTGAATTTACTACCACATCAAAGGCAGCCCAAGAAAGACTTGGTGTTAAAAAGTGATAGAGTTATTTACAGCAGATACTCCTAACGGAAAAAAAATTACAATAATGCTGGAAGAAATAGGTTGTGATTTTAAAGTTACTAAAATTGACCTTTCAAAAGACGAACAACTTAAAACAGATTTTAAAAAGATAAGCCCATTTGGAAAAATACCAGTAATTACAGATCACGAAAATGGACAGTCATTATTCGAGTCTGGTGCGATACTTATATATTTAGCTGAAAAATATAATAAATTTTATGAAGTAAAAGATCGAAATGTTATAAATCAGTGGTTGATGGCGCAGATGGGAATTATTGGACCAATGATTGGGCAGCATCATCAATTTCATCATTATAATCCTGGTAAAAGTGAATTTGGAGAAGAAAGATATTTTAAAATTACAAAAAGAATTTATAGCGAGTTAGAGGAGAGGTTGTCTTCATCAAAATACTTGGCTGGAAATGAATATACTATTGCTGACATTGCAACTTGGCCCTGGATTGCAAGACATGAATGGCATGATATTGGTCTTAAGAATTATAGCAACTTAGCTAGATGGTATTTAGATATTGCAAAAAGAGAAGCTGTTATTAGAGGATACGATTTATTAAAAAATAACGCTGAGATTCCACAACCCTAATAATCTTTATGAGTGTTTTGATTTCATCAATATACTTTAGTCCTGTAAAATCTTTATCTTTTAAAAGTATCAAATCATGCATCATTAAAAAAGATTTGGGAATTGTGAATGATAGAAGTTTTGCATTTTCTAGAATTATTGATTCAAAAAAAGCTTTTATAATTGAAAAGAATCCAAGTGAAAGAAAGCTTAATAATTTCTTAACATTAAAAAATTCTCCAGTTTTAAATAAATATAATTTTGAATACAAAAATAATAAATTAATTTTACAACTTGGTGATAAGGAGTTATTGTCAATAATAGCTGATGATGCAGAGCAAAAATCTATACTTGTAAATAAAATAATAGAATTAGAAAATTCATTGACTAAACCAATTTTCTTATTACAAAATGATATGGCTCCTTTCTTTGATACTTCTCATTCAAATAAGATTTTTAATTCCATATCCCTTATAAATCTAAATAGTATTAAAGATTTAGAAAAAAAAATTAGTCAAAAAATTGAATTACAACGATTTAGAGGAAATTTTTACATTGAAGGGCTTGAAGCTTGGGAAGAGCGTAAATGGATTGGAAAAATTATAAAAATTAACAATATCTCTTTTAAAGTAGAGAAAAATATTCCACGTTGTACTGCAATTAATTTAAAACCTGAAACAGATATTAGTGATAAGAGTTTGCTGAAGTCATTAAAAAAAAGCTACGATCATTTTGATATGGGTATTTACTTAAGATCAGTAGATGAAGGTAAAATAGAAGTTGGAAATATACTAGAGTATTAATAATAAAGAGGTTTTAAGTATCAATTTTGAAGTTTTAGTCGTCAGCGTATACTTTTTCATCTTTTTCATGTTTTTCTTGTGCTGCAATACAAAGATGTGCAACCGGTCTTGCCATTAATCTTTTTATTCCTATTGGTTCAGCAGTTTCTGCACAAAATCCAAAAGTTTTATCTTTTATTCTTATTAAAGCTTGGTCAATTTTAGAAATTAATTTAATTTGTCTATTGATTGCTTTCATTTCTACAGTTTTATCTGTGTAAGAGCTTGCTTGATCTACAATATCTGCTGAAACACTATTGTCATCCATTGACCCATGGTAAAGAGCTTCATTATTTGCTTTTACCAATTCTTTTTTCCATTCAGTAAGTTTTATCTTAAAAAAAGATAAATGCTTATCACACATATATTTTTCGGTATCCTTTGGGATATATGTTTTTGAAATTTTAATTGGTGCCTTTACTTTAATTTCAGGGGTACTAATTTTTTTTATTATTTTCGCTGGCTTTTTAGTTGCGACAGTAACTTTCTTTGCTTTAACTGTAGTTTTTTTAATAGGTGATTTTGCGATTTTCGGCATATATATAAATTTAAGTGGCCGGAGTATATTCAGCAATTAATACGTGTCAAGCAAGCTTAATTCATATAAAATCAATGAAATGTTAATCAATAAAAACAATATAAATAAATTGTTTTATAGTTTTCTTATAATTCATTTAATTTTATGGACATTTGTTCCAGCATTAACAAATAACAATTTACCACTTGATACAATTGAAGCATTAGCTTGGGGTAGTAACTTAGATTGGGGATTTAATAAACACCCACCAGCAAGTGCATTTTTTCCAGAAGTTGTTTATCAAGCTTTTGGATCGCAGGATTGGGCTTATTACTTATTAAGTCAATTGTTTGTAGTAACTGCATTTATTATTGTTTTTAAATTTGCTGAAGAGTTTTTTAAGAATAAAACTTTAAGTTTAATATCAGTACTTCTTTTAGAAGGTATTTATTTCTATAATTTTACAACACCTGAATTTAATGTGAATGTTTGCCAATTACCTTTTTGGTCATTATGTGTTTACTATTCGTGGAAAATATTTGATAAACAAATAATAACTTTTAAGGATTGTTTTTTGTTTGGTGTTTTTGCAGCTATAGGGTTTTTATCAAAATATCTTTTTATTTATCTTTTAATATCAATAGTCCTATTATTCTTTTATATAATTTTTGTAAAAAAATATCAAAAATTTGATTTCAAATATCTAATATCTTTAGAGGTCTTTATTGTTTTATTAGTCCCTCATTTAATTTGGTTAACTAATAACGATTACATTACAATTACATATGGGCTAGCTAGAACAGGGCTTGAGAATTCAAGTTTATTAGATCATATAACTTACCCTTTAATATTTTTAGGCAAACAAATAGGAATACTAATTCCATTTTTTTTAATGTCGTTTTTTTTAATAAAAAAAATTAAGTTAAAAGTAACTTTAAAAGATAAGAAACTATTGTTCTTAATATTTATTAATCTAATTCCAATTGGATTAATGTTCTTAACTTCCATGTTAACAGGGTCTAAAATAAGAACAATGTGGATGACCCCATTTTATTTATTTTTTGGTGTATTCATTATCTATATTTTTCAAGCACAAATAAATCTTAAAAAGTTAAATGGGTTTATATCAACATTTTTGATCTTGTTTATTTTTTCACTTTTTGCTTATGCCTATATTTCAATTACTGAAACTGACAAAAGAACAGATTATTTAGGTAAAGAAATAGCAATTAAAACTGAATACTTATGGAAGCAAAATCATACATTGCCAATTAATGTTGTCCTTGGCGATGAATGGCATGCTGGAAATTTATCATATCATCTAAATTCTAGACCAGTTTGGGAAGGATTGATTACAAAAGATAAGCTTAAGTCATTGTCAGAATTTATTTGTATTGATAATATTTGTGTAGGAAATAGATGAGCAAAATAAAAGTTTTAATCCCTATATATAATGATTGGAAGTCAGCTTTTAAACTTTTAGAAGATATAGACTTACAAGTTAATGATTTAAAACATGAATTCTCAATTATAATTGTAAACGATTGTTCTACAGAAGAAAAACCTACTAATAATTTTAGTTTCAATAACCTTAAATCTATTAAAATAATTAATATGAAAAGAAATAAGGGACATGCTAGATGTAATGCATCCGGCTTAAGATATATTGCTGAGCATGAAGATTATGATTATATAATTCCAATGGATGGAGATGGTGAAGATAGACCGGAAGAAATAACTCTTCTTATTAATAAGATAAATGACTTTCCTGATAAAGTTATTACAGCTAATAGAGTAAAAAGATCTGAAGGTTCTTTTTTTAAACTTTGTTACCTTTTACACAAATATTTAACTTTTTTTTTCACCGGACAGTCTATTAAGTTTGGCAATTTTATTTGCTTACCTAAACTTGCAGTTAATAAAATGATAAAAGATAAAGCAACATGGAGTAGTTTTTCAGGTGCTATTGCTAAACTATTTAAAGATAGAAAGTCTATCCCATCAATAAGAGGTAAAAGATTTTTTGGTCCATCAAAAATGAGTTTTATTAACTTATTAAAACACTCACTATCAATTATAGCTGTTTTTAAAATGACACTATTAATTAGATCTATATTTTTTTTAAT
>ENA-ORXF01000757-ORXF01000757.1-marine-metagenome-genome-assembly--contig:-NODE-757-length-22016-cov-20.376544_pt1 | contig 22016 bp, 19 predicted proteins | sample MGYA00237864_ERZ511476 | MGnify/ENA primary metagenome ERZ511476 (study PRJEB26306, sample SAMN06343908) | marine metagenome | isolation source: coastal waters | place: Atlantic Ocean: West Antarctic...
TGTATATTCTCCGTTTACAGAAATTGCCAAACGAAATTTTCGTAAAATTTGATCATCTGCATCTCTTTGATATATATCATTTGATCCAAAATCTTTTACTAGTTCGTCAGCTGTAGAACAAATAAATTCTTCTTTTGGTAAATCTGCTTTAGAGAGTCTATTGTAAACTATATAATTTTTTAAATCATTTTTTAACGGCTGCATAAAAACAGTTGCTTGATCTCTGTAGGAAATCATGGTTTGAACACCTTCTGGAGAAACACTCATTCTTACTATAGCTCCGGAGTCACCTGCACTAAAGCCAACATAAGATTTTATTTCCGGGAATTTTGCAGATAAATTTCGTGAAAGAACTGGCGCTTCTAATATCCTAAATGCTTCTAGATCTCCTTTATGGTCAGGAAGATTAATTATTATATTTGAACTAATATTACTGCCACCTCTTAAAGAAACATTTACTAATTGTTGTTTAAATACAGCAAAATCTAGTTCGAGTAATTCTGAATTATTTTTATCAATCTTTTCTATAGAAAAACCTTGAAATTCTCCACTTACAGTTGTTTTTTTCCAAATTTTTGATTGAGAAAAACCAGAATAAATAATTGAACAGAATAAAAAAATTAGGGTAACTTTTTTCATATGATGTGGAAGTATAAAATTTATTTAAAAATTTATTTTTTATTAAGTTTCCAAATATAATCAAATAATTATCTTTGTTAATAATTATGAATAGAAAAATAACGCTTGAAGATTTAGAATCAATAGATTATAAGGAAGCTTGGGATTATCAAACTTCTTTACTCCAAAAAATCGTTGATATAAAAATTAGTAATCGTCGTAATGAGTTAAATGATATTACACCAAATTATCTTTTACTTCTTGAGCACCCTAATGTTTATACATTAGGTAAAAGTGGTGATTTAAGCAATTTATTATTAGATGAAAAACAACTAAAAGAAAAAGATGCTACTTTTTATAAAATAAATCGTGGAGGAGACATTACCTATCACGGACCTGGTCAAATTGTAGGCTATCCTATCTTAGATTTAGAAAATTTTTTTACAGACATTCATAAATATCTTCGCTTATTAGAAGAAACTATAATTTTGACAATTGCAGAATACGGTTTATTAGGAGAAAGAAGTAAAGGAGAAACAGGTGTTTGGCTCGGTATGGGTACTCCTTTTGCTCGTAAAATTTGCGCATTAGGTATTCGTTCCTCTAGATGGGTTACTATGCATGGTTTTGCGCTAAATGTAAACGTAAATTTGGGTTATTTTGATAATATTATACCTTGTGGAATTAAAGGAAAAACAGTTACTTCCATGGAAGTTGAACTCGGTAAAAAAATTAATCAAGAAGAGGTGAAAAATAAAATTTTAAAAAACTTTAAAAAACTTTTTGACGTAGAATACTTCATAACTTCTTAAAAAAATAAAATTTACTTTTCATCATTGAAGTAAACTTTGTAATACTTCATTTTTTTTTCTTCATCATAACCTCTTTCTAAATATTCTGACGCTGCTTCTGGTGCGTCAACATCTAACTTAATACTAATATTTGTATCTAACTTTATTTCTGTTTTAAGCTTTGTCTTCTCTTTCTTTAGTACAATTCCAGAAACGTCAAAATTATTTCTAATCAAGACATCATTTAGAGTCTCGTAATGTTTTTTATAGTCATCAAATAGTATTTTATGTTTTTCTTCTTCAAAAACCTCATCTTTAAAATTCGCATAATCTACAACTTCATTTTCTTTAAAATAATCAACAGTATTAGCTAAGAAATTACCCTGCTCCTTCATTCCTAACTCTGGTTTAATAACCTCTTGAGAAAACTCTTTACAAAGCTCTAAGTAATTTTGTGTGTGAGAATTATGATCATCTGCCAACTTAACGCTTAAGAAATTTTTTAGCCAATATTGAGCATCATAATTATTATTGTCTACCGATAAAACGATAGTTCCCTCTGTATCAGAGGTATTTAATATTAAACACCCTTTATCAATTTTTTTTGTTGAAATTCCTTTTTGTACAACTACATCAAAACTATTATTATCATCTAAATATGTTTGAAAAAAATCAACTTTATTTTCAATTTTAAAAACACCAATTGCCTCTGTAGAAACTTCTTTATATTCAATACCTTCAATAAAAACTATAAGTACATCTCCAGTTTTTATTTGCGCAGAGTTAGATTGCTCATACAAATGATTGACAATATTCTTAGAATATTCTAAAAATGAATTTTCTTCTTTAAAAACCTGTGAAGCATAATTATTCAGTTCATTTAACCGAACATCTGCATGATGGGAAAAACGATAACTTTGTGTTAAGCTCCCAAAAGATTTTAATAAAAAATTCTTCATTAAATCGTAACCTTCTTGGTCAAAACGAATTAAATCTTCTGAAAACACATTGTATCCACTATTAAATTTATTTGCAACTTTATGAAGAATACATTTAGTTATTTCTGCGTTTGTTTTTTTTATCATTTATAAAAATTAAGAAAGTAAAAATAAAGAAAAGATTGGGGATGATTTAACAATAAATGACTAAAATAAATAAAAGTTTTATTAACTCTTAATAATTATTTTTAATCAATTAAACTTTTAATTTTAATTGATCTGGCAATAATTTAAATGTCTTTCTATGATATTTTGTGACACCAAATTCTCTAATTGAAGCTCTATGTTCTTTAGTTGGATATCCTTTGTTTTTTTTCCAATTATACATTGGTAATTCTATATGTATTTTTTGCATATAATCATCCCTGTAGGTCTTAGCTAAAACAGAAGCAGCAGCTATACTTAAATATTTAGCATCTCCTTTTACTATAGTTTGATGAGGTATTTTTTTATATTTTCTGAATTTATTACCATCGACAATAATAAATTCTGGCGTAAGATTAAGTAAAGATATAGAGCGATGCATCCCTGTTATTGAAGCTTGTAACACATTAATCTCATCAACTTCCTCTTGCCAAACAAAGGAAACTCCAAATGCCAAGGCATTTTCTTCAATTATCGGTCTTAACTCATCTCTTTTTTTTTTTGATAATTGCTTAGAGTCATTTAAAAAAGGATGAGAGAAATCTAAAGGTAAAATTACGGCTGCAGCTACTACTGGACCAGATAAACAACCTCTTCCTGCTTCATCTGTTCCTGCTTCTAAAGAAAATCCACTATAATTTTGTTTTAACATATTACAAAGAAAAGAAATCTTTTTGTTAATTATAACTAAAACCATCAACTTGGATATCAATAAGGGTTAAATTATTAACAGTTTCTATTGAAAATATAGCCTTAAATTATCGTTTAATTATTTTACATTTGCTTTTGCACATAATTAATATGATTAAACATACTAAATTTATTTTACTATTATTTTTACTATCAACTATTCATAGTTTTTCTCAAAAGAAATTAGGAATGGGGACTAGAGGAAAAAAAGAAAAATATTCTTTTAGAGCAGATGGTACGATTGATTCTTTGAATAATTCTGGGAGTGTCAAAATTAAATTATCTGGCAAAACAAAATACACTGATTACAAAATTATTTCTTTTAAAAAAGACACAACTTATATTGACACTACCCTAACAATTCAAAAAGAGTATAAATTTAATTTTTTAAGAAAAGACAATTTTGAACTTTTAGAATTTCACAATCAAGGTCAAACATTTAATAATTTAGGATATAATTTTTATAATATTTCTAATTTACCTGATATTGGTTTTAGAGCAAAGCAATTTAATTACCTAAACATTGAGGATATAAAATACTATGAGGTTCCAACTCCAACTACAGAAATCTTATATAGAACTGGGCTTCAACAAGGACAAGTTTTAGAAACACTTTTTTCGTTAAACTTTTCTAAAAGATTGAATGTTTCAATGACATACAAAGGGATTCGATCACTTGGTGCATTCAGACAATCTTTGGCTAGTAATGTGAATTTTAGAACTTCTTTTCATTATTCTACAAAACAAAATAGATATTCAGTTAGAGGTCACGTAACTTCTCAAAATATTTTAAATCAAGAGAGTGGAGGCTTGACAGAAACTGCGTTAAATTCTTTTATTACAAATGATCAAAATTTTAAAGATAGAGCTCGTTTAGATGTCAATCTAAATAATTCTGAAAGTATTTTAGAAGGAACGCGATATTACTTAGAACACGATTTTAAATTATTATCAAATAAAGATTCAACTTCTAATAAAGATTTTAGTAATTTAAAAATTGGTCATATTCTAAATAGTGAAACTAAAACATTCATCTTTAATCAAGATGAAAGAACAATTCCTGTTTTTGGAAACATTAATGCTACAGATATTAAAAGAGATGGAGTAGAAAGTAATATTACAAATAATCAGTTATTTTTAGAATTTAACTCTAAATATGTTTTAGGAAAGGTGAAAATAAAAACTGATTTAACTAGTTACTACTATAGGTATGATACGATATTGAATACAAATAGTCAGCTTTCTAAATTTCAATTATTAGGAAATGCTGTCTCTTTTGGAGCAGATTGGAAAGCAAAAATTAAAAATTTTAAACTAAATGCAGACGCATCAATAACTCCTGGAAATTCTCGTTTATCTGGAAACTATTTAAAAGGAGAAGCATTTTACACAAAGGATAGTGTTTTTACTTTAAAAACGACTTTATTACTAAGTTCTAAGCTCCCTAATTTCAACTTTTTATTACATCAAAGTGCTTATGATGATTACAATTGGGAAAATAATTTCAGCAATATTAATATTAGAGATCTAGGATTTCAATTTCAATCTAAATGGTTGAATAGCTCTTTAAACCTAACAAATATTGACAACTACACTTATTTCGATGAAAACAGTGCTCCACAACAATTTTCAGAAAGTGTAACTTATTTAAAAGCTAAAATTTCAAAAGAAATTAAGTACAAGAAATTTGCATTAGACAATACGCTAATGTATCAAAATATTAGTTCTGGAAGTAGCGTATTAAGAGTACCTGAATTTGTCACTAGAAATACTTTATATTATTCTGATTATTGGTTTAAAAAAGCAATGCAAGTTCAAATTGGAGGAACTTTCAACTACTTTTCAAAATATAACGCTAACGCATATAACCCTTTATTAGGTGAGTTTACATTACAAAATCACACGAAAATCGGATTTCCTTCTGTAGATTTTTTCTTTAACGCTCAAGTAAGAAGAACGCGTTTATTCTTAAAAGTAGATAATGCCTTTTCTTCTTTTGGTAATAGAAATTATTTTTCTGCTCCAAATTACCCATATAGAGATTTTACGATTCGCTTTGGGCTAGTTTGGAATTGGTTCATTTAAAAAAATGATAGCCACACAATATTTGTATTATAAATAAGCTTGTAATAATTACTTTTATTTTTTTACTAATTGCCTAATTTTAATACTGAATGCAGCGAATAGTAAAGTAGTTATTGGGCTTAAATAATTAAAGATTGCATACACGAAATATTCTCCAACACCAACTCCTAAAACTCCGGATTGATATGCTCCACAAGTATTCCATGGAATTAAGACGGATGTCACCGTCCCAGAATCTTCTAACGTTCTACTTAAATTTTCAGGCGCTAAACCCTTATCTTCATATGCTTTTTTAAACATTTTACCCGGTATTACTATTGCTAAATACTGATCTGATGCTATTACATTTAATCCCAAACAACTTAAGACTGTACTTCCAAATAATCCAAAAACAGAAGTAGCAACAGATAATAAACTCTTCGTTATTTTAGCTAAGGCACCTACTGCGTCCATCACACCTCCAAAAACCATTGCACAAGTAACTAACAGGATTGTCCAAAACATTCCCAATACTCCACCAGAACTGAACAGCTCTGTCAACTTATCATTATCTGTTTGAATCTGAGTATCTGTCCAAATAGCATTTATTATAGAATCAAACTTAGATTCTGACAAACTAGTTAACACATCTGCTTGAAAAATAAATGCAAAAACTGCTGCTAAAACTACCCCACACCCTAAAGCTATTAAAGGTTTCGTTTTCATTAAAATCATAATAATTACTAAACCAGGAACAATGAATAAATAAGCAGAGATATCAAATGTTTTATCAATAGATTCTAATAAGCTACTAATATCGGCACTACCAGTTGTATCAATCGTTCCACTTAGAATTGTAAATACAATTAAAGTTACTATGATCGTAGGCACTGTTGTAAATGCCATATATTTTATATGAGTAAACAAATCTGTACCTGCCATTGCTGGAGCTAAATTAGTTGTATCTGAAAGTGGTGACATTTTATCTCCAAAGTAAGCACCCGAAATCACAGCTCCTGCAATCATTCCAGTAGGGATTCCCAAAGCACTCCCAATACCTACTAAAGCTATTCCAACAGTAGCGGATGTAGTCCAAGAGCTTCCAGTTGCAATGGATATGATTGCAGCAATAATTACAGATGCTGGTAAAAATATTTCTGGACTTAACACTTTTAATCCATAATAAACCATTGCGGGAATAATGCCACTAACAAGCCAAGTACCTGCTAAAGCACCTACTAAAAATAAGATCATAATAGGAACAAAAACACTTTTCCAGTTTTCCCAGACCTCAGTAATCATTTTACCAAAAGAAACTTTATTTTTAAAACCGATAATTGCAGTTACAGCTCCTCCTATTAAAAGTATATATTGATTTGAATAATCACCCAACCAAGCACCATCTTTAGCGAAAATATTATATGCTAATAACCCCATAAGAATAATAACAGGTATAAGTGACTCTAGAAGACTTAATTCTTTATTATCATTGTTTATTTGAGCTTCTAATAGGTTGTTTTCTTCTTGCATTCTAAAAAATTTTGTTTTGTAATGTTACGATTTTACACCATGCTATGCAAATGAAATTCGTTCCTTACATTTGCGCTTATGGATTCGTTAACTCAAATAGTTTTAGGTGCCGCTTGTGGCGAAATAGTACTCGGTAAAAAAATAGGAAATAGAGCACTTTTGTTTGGTGCAATTGGTGGAACAATACCAGATTTAGATGTTTTTATTGGTCGTTTTTTATATAGTAATGAAATACAAGCAATGGCTTTTCATAGAGGGTTTATGCATTCTATTTTATTTGCAGTTTTAGGTGCTTTTCTCTTTGGTTGGCTTTCTTTTAAAATATATAATACTGGAAAAAGAATCGAAACTACTACTAAAAAAAATTGGATTAAACTTTTCTTTTGGGCCATACTTACACACCCTATCTTAGACTGTTTTACACCATATGGTACGCAATTATTTGCTCCTTTTTCTGATTACAGAGTTGCTTTTAATAATATTTCTGTGGCAGATCCAATTTATACTATTCCCTTTTTATTATGTTTAATAATAGTTATGTTCTATAATAGAGAAAACCAAAAAAGAAAGTGGTGGTTAAAAACAGGTATATATATTAGCTCTATTTATATGATTTTTACCATTGGAAATAAATTATATATAGATTTAGTCTTTAAAGAATCATTTAAAAAAGCAGGCATTTCATATGATCGTTTTACTGCTCAACCAACAATTTTAAATAATATTTTATGGTATGCTGTTGCAGAAACTGACAAGCAATATCATTTAGCTTTTTACTCTTTATTAGACAAAAGCTCACTTTCAGAAAAAGTTATTAGTGTGGATAAAAATCACGACTTAATAGATATGGATAACTTAAACTTAAAAACTCTGTCTTGGTTTAGTAATGGATATTTTAATCTATCTAAAAAAGGAGAAACAGATAAATATAATTATGTGGATTTGCGTTATCCAATGCTAAATCCTGAAGATGAAAATTCCTCCGTTTTTAACTTTACAATTTTTAGTAAAAATAATGAATGGGATATTTTACCCTTTAATGGTAGCGCTCCTAAAAAAGAAGACCTTAAACTATTTATTGAGCGAATAAGAGGTATTTAGTCAAAATACTTATATCTCAATTGCTTTAGAATACTTTATACTTATTATATGTAAGTTTTTTTAGATCCAATTAATCAAAACAATACAAAGTAATTCCTATTATCAAAAAAAATCCTCTTATAACAATAAGGCCCAGAACTTTCGTTTTGGGCCTTATAAAATATTTAATATGCTAATGCTATTATCTTAGCTGTTTTTTAGATGTGATCCGTCACAATACCCTTCTTGGTTTGAAGTATTACCACATCCACAAGTTGATCTATCGATTTTGTTTAACATCTTTTTATATATTTTTAATTGTTTCTGGTGTTTTGGTAACCACTACAAAAGAGAATTCCATTAAATCATTTATAAATTTATCTTTCAAAGCTGCGAATATACTTTTTGATGCGTAAGTTACTCCAAAGTCAGTTCTATCTACATTAAAGGTTTCGCTTTTAAAAGTGGTGATACCATTTTTAGTTAACATTGTTGCAGGGATAGTAATGCTTTTGGTTGTTTTTTTAATCGTTAAGTTTCCTGTAACGGCTAGTTTATCTTTATTTTTTTTAACAGAAGTAATCACAAATTTAGCAGTTGGATATAATGCTACATCAAAGAAATCTGGAGCTTTTAAGTGCCCTTCTATTTTTCCTGCCCCATTAGAACCAGCCATGTCTACATTTGTAATCGTATTCATATCAACGACAAAAACACCTTTTGTTATTTCACCCGCTTCAACTAATAAACCTCCACTTTTTAAAGCAACAGTTCCATCATGAGATCCTGTAGGCTTACTTCCCTTCCAATTTAAGACTGATACAGAAGTATCTATATTGTTTAAATCCTCTATATTAATTGAAACTGTAACTTCTTGTTTCAATTCTACCTCTTGTTTTTTAAAGGCAAAAAAGGCAATTGCAATTGATGATAAAATTGCTAGTGATAAAATTATTTTTTTCATGCTTTTTGAATTAATTTATTATTATTATTATTATTTACCTAGGCAAATTTAAAACATATTTAGTTTCCATGGAAATTAAATATTACTTTTTATTTTTAGAATCTATAATTATAGTTAAAGGCCCTTCATTTATTAGGGCAACATTCATATCTGCACCGAAGTTTCCAGTTTGAACTTTTTTGCTAATAGCTGATTCTAAAGTTTTAATAAAACATTCATACAAGGGAATTGCTACAGCTGGTTTTGCTGCTTTTATATAACTTGGTCTATTCCCCTTATTCGTAGATGCATGAAGAGTAAACTGGCTAACTACGATTACTTCACCGTCAATATCCAAAAGGGATTTATTCATCACTTTCTGATTATCAGTAAAAACACGTAAATTTATTATTTTTCTAACTAACCAATTACAATCTTCTTGATTGTCATCATTAATAATACCAATAAGAATTAAGAGTCCTTTTTTAATTTCTGCTACTTTTTGATCATCAATTGTAACACTCGCTTCAGAAACTCTTTGAACAACTATCTTCATAAGTTTTTAATTTTGCTCTTCATCCCAAATATCTGTTCTGTAATGTTCAGATTCTTCTTCGCCTTCTAGAATTTGTAAATAACTTCTATATCGAGACCATGAGACTTCTTCTGCCTCTAGAGCATCCTTTACTGCACATTGAGGTTCCTTAACATGAATACAATTATTAAATTTGCAATCTTGTTTTAAAACAAAGAATTCAGGAAAATAATCCCCTAATTCATATTTATCTATATCTACAACACCAAAACCTTTAATTCCAGGCGTATCTATAATCCTTGCATCGAAACTTAAATCAAACATTTCTGCAAAAGTAGTGGTGTGTTTCCCTTGATTATGCTGATCTGAAATTTCTTTTGTTTTTAAATTTAAAGAAGGTTCTATTGTATTTACCAAGGTTGTTTTACCTACTCCTGAATGGCCAACAAACATTGATGTTTTACTTAACATTAATTCTTTAATTTTATCTACATTTTTATTTTTAGTTGCAGAAACCTCTACGCATTTATAACCAATTTTTTCGTAAATATCCTTTAAATACAAGATCTCTGCTCGTTCTTCAATTTCATAAGAATCTATTTTGTTAAAAACTAAAATAACATCTATTCTATATGCTCTTGCAGAGACTAAAAAACGATCTATAAATGTCGAAAAGGTAGGTGGATTATTTATTGTAATTAGTAAGAATACTTGATCTATATTTGAAGCAATAATGTGGGTTTGCTTTGATAAATTTACTGATTTACGAACAATGAAATTATCTCGATCAAAAATAGTTTTGATCACACCTGTTTCTTCATCTCCTTTTTTTTCTAAATCAAATTCAACTTTATCCCCAACAGCAATAGGATTGGTGCTTTTTATATCTTTGATCCTGAATTTTCCTTTAATTCTACATTGATGTAATAGGCCATCATTAGATTTAACCCAATACCAACTTCCTGTAGATTTATATACAATTCCTATCATTAATACAAAGATGCTGAATAAAATATCAATTTGAAATAAAAAGTCACGAATTCAAAAATAAAAAATTATCCTTTAATAATCTTTTCTTGATGATTGATAGATTCTTGATGAATAGCTTTAAACATTCTTAAAACAAATTCTTGACTCAGTCCTCTACTCTCTCCCTCTAAAATCATATTACCTAAAATCTCGTTCCATCTTGTTGATTGAAGAACAGCAACATTTTTTTCTTTTTTAAGAGCACCAATCTTGTCAGCTACCTTCATCCGTTTACCTAACAGATCTACTAATTGATTATCTACGACGTTAATTTTCGCACGTAAACTATCTAAAGAAGATTTGTATGCTACTTCAGTATTCGTTTCTTTTCTAATTTTCAAATCGCTCATGATTTGCATTAAAGAACTTGGGGTTACTTGCTGTGCAGCATCACTCCAAGCGTTATCTGGATCTGTATGAGTTTCGATCATTAATCCATCAAAATTTAAATCTAATGCTGTTTGAGAAACATCAAAAATCATATCTCTATTTCCGGTAATATGAGACGGGTCACAAATTAATGGTAAATCTGGAAATCTATTTTTAAATTCAATTGCGATTTGCCACTCTGGAATATTTCTATATTTTGATTTCTCATAAGTAGAAAATCCTCTATGAATTGCTCCTAAATTTTTAATTCCTGCAGTATAAAGTCTCTCAATACCCCCAAGCCACAAAGCTAAATCTGGGTTTACTGGGTTTTTTACCAATACAATTTTGTCTGTTCCTTTTAACGCATCTGCAATTTCTTGCATAATAAAGGGAGAGACAGTAGAACGAGCGCCAATCCATAATAAATCAACATCATTTTCTAAAGCTAGCTTTACATGCGCTGCGTTCGCAACCTCCGTACAGGTTTTCATACCTGTTTCTTCTTTCACTTTTTTAAGCCAATTTAAACCTAATGCACCAACACCTTCAAAATTTCCTGGTCTTGTTCTTGGTTTCCAAATTCCCGCTCTAAAATAATTTACATCAGAATCTTTTAATTCATGTGCGATTTTTAAAACCTGCTCTTCGGTTTCCGCACTACAGGGCCCTGCTATTACTAGTGGATGCTCTAATTTCATGTCATCCAACCATGTTTTTAATTCTTTTGTATTCTTCATTTATCTATTTATTTTGGCTTTTAATTTATACCGTTTAAAATTTGTTTTATATAATTAGCGTTTTTCATTTCATTAAAAATTTCAGAAAAATTATCTTGCTTCATTAAATTTTTAAATTGCTCTAAATTATTAATATATTCTTCTAATGTTTCTATAACATTTTCTTTATTTTGCTCAAAAATTGGTGTCCACATTGCCGGTGAACTTTTTGCTAAACGAACAGTCGATGTAAAACCTGATCCAGCCATGTCAAAAATATCACACTCATTTTTTTCTTTTTCTATAACCGTTTTTCCAAGCATGAAAGAACTTATATGGGATAAATGCGACACATAAGCAATATGCTTATCATGAGATTTTGAATCCATATAACGAATTCGCATTCCTAATTTCCGGAAAATCTCTAATGCTTTTTCTTGTAACTTAAAAGTTGTCTTTTCTACTTCACAAATAATATTAGTTTTACCTTTATATAAATTCGTTATGGCTGATGATGGTCCGGAGTTTTCTGTACCGGCAATTGGATGACAAGCTAAAAAATTTCTTCTTCTAGGATGATTTTCAACTGATTTACAAATGGCTTCTTTAGTAGATCCTGCATCAATAATTAATGTCCTATCCGAAACATTATCTAATATCATTGGCAATACTTTTACAGTAGCATCTACCGGAATTGATACAATCACTAAATCTGCTATTTCTAAATCATTAAAAGTTGCATTGTGATGAATGACTCCTAATTCTTTTGCTTCGTTAATATGATTATCATTCGTATCAATACCGTAGATTACAGCCATCGGATATTCTTTTTGAATATCTAAAGACATACTACCACCAATTAAACCAACGCCAATTACAAATACATTCATCTTAAAACCTGCTTATTGCTTCTTTAATTATTTCTACTGTTACACATAATGAAAATCTAATATATCCTTCTCCTTGAGATCCAAAAACTGTTCCTGGAGTTATGAAAATATCTTTTTCATATAAAATTGAATCTGTAATAGCTTCAGATTTTTGTCCTTCAGGAATTTTTGCCCAAATAAATAATCCTGTTGAATTCTTCTCATAAGTACATTTTAATTTATCTGCCAGTTGCCAAATTAAATCTCTACGCTCTTTGTATATTTTGTTCTGATCTAAAAACCAATTATCTGATAATTTTAGAGCCTCTATTGCGCCTTTTTGAATTCCATAAAACATACCAGAATCCATATTACTTTTTACTTTTAATATTTGATTAATATAGTTTTGATTTCCTAAAACCATTCCTACTCGCCAACCTGCCATATTAAATGTTTTACTTAAAGAATTTAATTCTAAAGCAACTTCTTTCGATCCTTCTATTTGTAGAATACTAACTGGGTTATCATTTAAAATAAAGCTGTAAGGATTATCATTTATAATTAATATTTGATGCTTTTTTCCAAATGCTACCAACTTCTCAAACGTTTCAATAGTTGCATTTGTTCCTGTTGGCATATGAGGATAATTAATCCACATGATTTTTACATCTGTTAAATCTTGATTTTCTAATTCAATTAAGTTTGGTTGCCAGTTATTATCAATACTTAAATTATAAAATACTGGCTCAGCACCTATAAGTTTTGTTACTGATGTATAGGTTGGGTATCCGGGGTTTGGAATTAAAACTTTATCACCCTCGTTTAAAAACGCCAAAGAGATATGCATAATACCTTCTTTACTTCCCATTAAAGGTAAAACCTCATTTTCCGGATTTGAAACAACTCCAAATTTATCATTATAAAAATTAGATATTTCATTTCTTAATTCTGGTAAACCTTGGTATGACTGATATTTATGTGCAGAATCATCCAGTAAACTATTTTGGATTGCTTCAATCACTGCTCTTGGTGGCTGTAAATCTGGACTCCCAATACCCATATTAATAATTGGCTTTCCTGAAGTTTGAAGACCTCTTACCTCTCTTAATTTTCTAGAGAAATAATATTCTTGAACAGTATCTAATCTTTTGGCAGCTTTCATCATTTTCTCCCGTTTATATAAGTTCCTAATACTTTAAAATCTTCTGCCATTATAGTGATAATAGATTTTGCTTTTTCATAATTCTTTAATTCTTCAAAAGTAATATCTACAAAAAAAGCGTACTTCCAAGGCATTTCAATAACAGGTAATGATTGGATTTTTGTTAAGCTTAATTTACAATCACTTAAAACATTTAATATTGCTGCCAAACTACCTCTCTTATGATTTAATTGAAACTTTATCGTTGCCTTATTTATTAAATTATTTTTTATTACTGATTTCTGGCTTTGTATAATTACAAAACGTGTAGAATTATTTTTTATGGTTTGAATCTCATCTTCTATAACTTTTAAATCATAAATTTCAGCAGCTATTTTAGGTGCAATCGCAGCGATATTTTTTAATTTATTCTCAGAAATTCTTTTCGCAACATTGGCTGTATCTGAATCTTCTACTAATTTTATGTGCTTATGTTTTTTAAAAAAATCCTTACATTGAAGCAAAGCCATTGGATGTGAAAAAACTTCATCTATATCACTCAATCCTTGATTCCCTAAACCCATTAAATGATGGTGAATATTTAAATAATACTCTCCAATGATATGTAAGTTATGTTTGTCTATTAAAGCATAATTAGGTATAATGGATCCTGCAATAGTGTTTTCTAAGGCCATGATACCAATATCACTATATCCTTCTATAAGAGAGTCTACAAGGCTGTCAAAAGATAGACACTCCATTAGAGATACTTCTTTTTTAAAATACTCTTTTACCACTATATGGTGGTTTGACCCTTTTACTCCTTGAATGGCTACCTTCATTTTTTAGTCATAAAAAAAAGCCTCGATTTTCTCGAGACTTTTTATATATTTTTTGTTTTATAATACACAATAGAGTCTCAGCTTTTATTAAAATAAAAGTTAAAGTAAAAACATGACCAATTGTATTGTAAGTTCATTTTATTGTGTTGCTATTCAAATGTATGTATTAAATTGAAATAAAAAAATTAATGTGTCAGAATTTTGAAAGAATTGGTAAATTCTTAAAATATCCTTTAAAAATTATTAATAAACTTCTTAATTGTTAATTAAAGCAAACTATTCAAAATACTCCTAAAGATTGTATTAATAAAAAATAAATTGATGTAAAAATCGGATTAGCAGTATATTATAACCAAAAAATCCCCCAAATTGGAGGATTATTTTGCGGTCTGGACGGGACTCGAACCCGCGACCCCCTGCGTGACAGGCAGGTATTCTAACCAGCTGAACTACCAAACCGTTGCTAATAGCGGGTGCAAATATAGAACACATTTTTAAATATGCAAACAGAAAGCTCTAATTATTTTTTTATTTTTCTACTAATCAAATATGTATTCGAAATCTTATTAAATCAATTATTAATTTCTGGGCTCAAATAATCTATTTTAAATTGTAAACAATTAATTTTCAGCTATTTAAAATAATTATTTATATCATATCTAAATATTTCTCTAAAATAAATTTATGCCTTCTGATGTTTCTACATCTAGAAATATTTTGAGATAAGGGTAAAATCAAAGTTTAATTTTTTTCAAAAAAAATGCATTATAACATAACTTGTTATTTACCTTGATTTAAATAATAAAATACATGAAATAATTCTATTTTATTTTAACTTAACGAAACATAGCAACAAATAAAAAAGGTTTGACGAACGTCAAACCTTTTTTATATTTTAAAAGTAAAAAAACAACTACATAGCTGCATCAATTTTACCAGTATAAACATTTTTTGGTGCTACACCCACTTGTTTGTCCACAACTTCCCCATTTTTAAAAACTAAGACTGTTGGAATATTACGGACACCATATTTAGCTGCAAATTCCTGATTTGCATCAACATCTACTTTTCCTACAATTGCTTTTCCTTCATATTCTGTATGAATTTCATCAACAATTGGACCAACCATTCTACATGGTCCACACCAAGCTGCCCAAAAATCAACCAGTACTGGCTTATCTGATTTTAATACTACTTCTTCAAAGTTTGCATCTGTAATTTCTAACGCCATTTTTATCTATATTTTAAATTGTTATTTCAGTTTATTATCGGACAAAAGTAATAAAATAATTTACTAATACAATTTTAAGAAAATTACTTTTACTTATCTATCTATCAATCTACTCTATCTTAAGAAATATAATATTGCTTTAATTGAATATAAGTTTAAAAATTTCTGTAGGTATTCAAACTCAATAAGAGGAGCTAGCAAGTATTAATTTCTTACTTTATAATAGAATAAAAAAATTAAAAAATAATGATAGTTTTTAAAATTTAAATGTAGCTTTGCGGTATATTTAAGAGGAAATTTGAACTGATTGCAACCTCTTTGTTCAAAATTGTAGTACAAAAACAATTTTATCATAACAAAATGCTAAAGCAGTAATTACTACTTCTTTTGGCTACCAAAGCAATCAATTTATTTTACTGATAATTAAAAGAATAATTTTATGTCATATTTATTTACCTCAGAAAGTGTTTCTGAAGGACACCCAGACAAAGTTGCAGATCAAATATCTGATGCTTTAATTGATAATTTTTTAGCTTTTGATCCAACTTCGAAAGTAGCTTGTGAAACACTTGTTACTACTGGACAAGTTTTCTTAGCTGGTGAAGTTAAATCTAAAACCTATTTAGATGTCCAAAAAATTGCACGAGATGTAATTAATAAAATCGGATATACTAAAGGAGAATATATGTTTGATGGAAATTCTTGTGGAGTACTTTCTGCAATTCATGAGCAATCTCCTGACATTAATCAAGGTGTCGATAAATCAAATCCTGAGGAACAAGGTGCTGGTGATCAAGGAATGATGTTTGGTTACGCTACTGATGAAACGGACAACTACATGCCTTTAGCTTTAGAGCTATCTCACAGATTACTTATAGAACTAGCAGAATTACGAAGAGAGACAAAAGATATCTCCTACCTAAGACCTGATGCAAAATCTCAGGTAACTATTGAATATTCTGATGATAATATTCCACAAAGAATCGATGCAATTGTAATTTCAACACAACATGATGATTTTGATGCTTCTGATCAAGTCATGCTAACAAAAATCAAAAAAGATATTATTACTATTTTAATTCCAAGAGTCGTTGCTAAATTACCTGTTGAAATACAAAAGTTATTTACTGATAAGATTACCTATCACATTAATCCAACTGGAGTTTTCGTAATCGGTGGACCTCACGGAGATACTGGATTAACAGGAAGAAAAATTATTGTAGACACTTACGGAGGAAAAGGTGCTCATGGTGGTGGTGCTTTTTCAGGAAAAGATCCAAGTAAGGTTGATCGATCTGGAGCATATGCTACAAGGCACATAGCTAAAAATCTAGTTGCTGCTGGACTTTGTAAGGAAGTTTTGGTTCAAGTATCTTACGCTATAGGTGTAGCAGAACCAACTAGTATTAATGTAGATACCTATGGTACATCTACTGTGAAATTAACTGATGGAGAAATTAGTAAGATAGTTGAAAAACTTTTTGATATGCGACCATATTTTATAGAACAACGCTTAAAATTGAGGGCACCTATTTACTCTGAAACAGCAGCATATGGTCATATGGGAAGAACTCCTGAGGTTAAAGTTGTGAGTTTCACAAATCCAATGGGAGAGACTATTTCACAAGAAGTAGAAACTTTTACTTGGGAGAAATTAGATTATATAGATACCATAAAAAAGGCTTTTAATATTTAACAAAAAAAAGGCTCAATAATTATTGAGCCTTTTTTTTGTTAAATATTTTAATACCCTAAAGCTGATATCGAACTCTAAAGCTGATAAATCTAGGTAGAATAAATGTTTCATTAATATTAAATGAAAAATTATTTTGACTTACAGTTGTCCTAGATCCTGTTGCTAACAAGTTGCTTCCTTCGATTTCATATTCCCATTTCGCATCTCTATCTTTTCTGTATGCCAGTTTAGCATTCCAAATTTTAAATGAATTTTGAAGATTCCCATCTTGCCTTACTTCATTAAATGCAAAATCTGAACGAACTGTTACCGAATTCCAAATATATGCATCAAAATTAATTGAAGGTGCGTGAGTAGTCGTTTTGATATTGAAATCTCTAGAGCTATTCTTTTGTTCGCTTAAATTCAGTCTATAGCTTAAACTTACATTAGGAGCTTTTGTGAAATTAGTACCAATACTTGTATTTAACCCTTTTGTAAAACTTTCGTTAGTATTTTCAGTAGAATTTATGAACTGATAAGTCTTATTGTAAGAATAGTTACCACCTAATGAAGTTCTAATTTTTTTGACTGTTTTACCAACACTCCCGAAAGCGCTTAAATTCTCATTATCGAAAGGGGAGTTTATCGATGTACTACTAGAGACAACAGAACGTGGCTCAAAAATGGTATTTCTATTAACTTGATTAGATGTCTTTCTATAACTTACCCTTCCAAAAACATTAGTACCATCAAATAAGTTATAACTTCTGTAATTTAAAGATAGGTTGTGAAAACTAGCGTTTACTAGATCTGCATTACCCCCAAAAAATGAATTATAACTATTCGCTACGATCCCTCTAGCAATTTGACTTACATCCGTAAAATTAACTTCTTTCTTATATTTAAAAGTTAAGCTTTCGCTCCTTTTAAATTGAGCAATTAATTCAAATTCTGGTAAAAATTTTGAAAATTTATCTTGAAAAACTTCCGAACCATATTGTGTGTTTTTTGAATTATAAGAGTGTAAAGTAAAGCCAGGAGTAAATGTGAAAATACCGGACTTCAAACGATATCTTAATCCTGCATAAATATCTACAAAATCATATTGTGTATCATTGGTAGATTGTTCGTCATCAATTCCAGGAATATTTGGATTTGGATCTAAACTTGAACCATTATCTAAGGTTTGAAAAAATCTTGAGTTAAAACTTTGTGAACTTAAAATAGTTCCTGAAACAAAGTTTAAATTGCTAGTAGAATTTAAAATATAGTAATAGTCTAATTTTGCATCTAATTGATTAGACTTAACACGTCTGTCTTGTTGAAGACTATAAAAAGTATTATCTCTGTTTAAACCTAAAGTTTCTGCAGCATCATCAAAACCGTCATTTTGAAGATCATCATTATTATTGGGATCATTTTCTAGAGATGCAGCATAAAAAGGATCTTCATCTTTTAATAAATGTTTCATCTCTAAAGCAAAAATACTTTTTTCATTCGCTGTATAGAAATAACTTAAATTTTGATTTATATTAAAAGGAGTTGCCCTTTCATTCTCAGCAATATTGCTCAGAACAACAGAATTAACATCATCTGTTGTATACTCATTTGAGAAATTTGCAAATACATCGTAATTTAATTGATTATTGAAATCTTTCTTATAAATGGTACTAAACTTAAAAATACCTGAATTACTTGTTTGGTCCGATAAGTTATCTACAATATCATCTGGAGTATTTGGAGATATATAATCAATATTATTAATGCTTCTCTGACCATTACTATTGTTAGAGAATATTAAAAAACCACTTAAATCGAGCTTTTTATTTGGAGAATAACTAAAGTTTAAAGCAGTTAGTTTTGTCTCTATTTTATTTGCATTTCTTGCATTTGCGTTTACAAATCCAATCCCAGTATTTCCTAAATTAATATTTGTTCCATTTGATGGACTCTGGCTTCTAAAGCCTCCACCAAAATTCCTAAGATCTGATCTACTTAAAACTACTTCACCAAGATTATTAACATCACCAATAATATTAATAGTATATTTTGGGGTGTAATAAAATAATTTTGGTTGCAAAAGATATAAATTCTCATCTGGAGCTGAACCAGCACCAGCTAGGATATCTCCAAACCAGAAATTCTTTTTTCCTTCTTTTAATTTGATATTTATCGCAAACCTATCTTGATTATTTTGCACACCACTTAATTGACCTACATCACTGTAATTTCTTAAAACCTGTATTTTATCAACGGCATTTGATGGGATATTTTTAGTTGCTAATTTAGAATCTCCATCAAAAAAATCTTTACCATCGATCATTACTTTTTCGACTCTTTTTCCTTCAATTTCAATTTCACCAGCATCATTTACTTCTACACCTGGTAATTTCTTTAAAACATCTTCTAATTTACGTTCAGAACCATTTGTAAAAGAATCTGCATTATAAATAATTGTATCTCCTTTAATTGTCACTGGCATTGTAGAAACAATATTTATACCGTCTAACATCGTGTCTTCAGACATGGTATAATTTTTAGAAATATTTGTTTCTTTTGTTTTTAAAAACTCACTAATGTCTTTAAAGCCGACATAACTAATTTTAATATTATAAGTAGTATTATTCTTTAATTCTAGTTTGAAATTACCCTTATCATCAGAAAAACCATAAGAAGCAACTCTTTTAGCTACAGTATCCAATGCGATAACATTCGCCATCTCTAAAGGATTACCTATGGAGTCTTTTATAATACCGTTAAAAGTAATTTGGGCAGATAATGCCCCTGTCACCATAAAAATGGCAATAAATACTATTTTTTTCATATTTTTTTTTAAAAGTAAAATTATTTGCGGCGGCCTCCAGAACGTCTATTTTGAAAACGTTGTTTTAATTCTTCAGTCTTTTCTTTTACTATTGAAGTATATTCTTCTCTAGAAACTTTCTTTCCTTTCTTAGGTTCATTTATAACGAGAGTCTTATCAGAACTTATTGAAACTTCTGTACAAAGCATTGTCATCCTTCCTGCGTTTAATTCCAATATTAAACCAGGTAACCCCCAATACTTGTCTGGTCCCGAACTTACTGGAATCTGTGGCGTATACCAAGCAGTAACAATTAACATTTTTTTATCTGATATTTTATCTTCTGTTTTTGCAGAATCTTTTTTCTTATTACTCCCTCTTCTACTAAAGATACTTCCCCAGTCTACATTGGTGTCTTCTTTCACTAAAGTAGCTTTATAACAGGTGTAATTCCCGATTTTTTTAGTTTCCATTCCCATGTCCCATTTTAGTTGATCCATGTTTTCTTCCACCAAGAACCTTTTACTAAATTGCTCAACATCTTCAATCATTTTTTTATCTGTTAAGCTTTTGTAAATAGAACCTTGTCCATTACTCCTTCCCCAACTTGGTCCTGATGCCCCTGGACCCTCTAATTTTACATTTTCTTTAAAAGTAGATGTTGTTTTATTAAAACTTAATGTATATGTTTTCTCTAAAAAACTCTTGAAACGAGACATCATTTGCTTTTTTTGTTGTTCCGACATTTTATCAAACCTACTCATATCCATAGATGTTTTGGACATATAGGTGGCCTTACCCTGAAAATTCTTTTGAGCAAAAGTGGCAACGGTAACTAAAGCTAATAACAATGTAAATAATGGTTTCATAATTTTTATAATTTTAAGCGAAAATAATCTTTATTAATAACCTTTAGACTTAAAAAAATCTTAAAAGTTTAATATAAAAATAATACTTCGTTAGACCTTGCTTTTCTAAAGCAAGCTACATTCGATAACGATAATATATATATATATATATATATGGAAAAGCTAATTCAAGCTCAAGTAGGCATCAAAGAGGTTTAGAAATAGCTGAATTAAAAAAAGAAGATATGCCTATGGTTTAGTTACAGTCAGAATTTAATCTAAATAAGCTATATTCTGGCGTTTCAAAAATTGCTTCCCCACCATCACATTCAAATGTAATAGGAGTAACTAATTCATTACCAAAATTTAAATCAACCGTTAGGATATCATTGTCATATGTATAATTAAGAGGGTTCGGGATATGGTTTCCATCATTTGCCTCGTATGAATTATATAATGAATTACAATCTCCTTCAACACAGTAGTAAGTGTAACGTAGTCCATTTTCATAGAGATACATTATATTTCCCTCTGGAGCACCAGGTATAGTATCAACCCATTTTCCTTCTATTGAATAATATGGCGCAGGAAGGTTTTCTGAATCATTTTCACAACCCATAACAAAAAGAGCAAAGAATAATAGTAATAATAATTTTTTCATAATTTAGTTTTTTTGTTTGTGCAATATTAATACTTTTGTAAATATAAAGTAACTGGTTACCTTTTTGTAACTAACAAAAAGTAGTTACTATGAAGTAACTAAAATATAATTATGAAAAATGAAAAATGTCCTGTTTTAAACTTTACTCAGCAGATTGGAGGCAAATGGAAACTACCTATAATAAACACAATACGAAATCATGGCACATTAAGGTTTGGTAAAATTCATCAAATGGTTGATGGGGTTTCAAGAAAAGTTCTTACTGATCAATTAAAAAGTCTTGAGAGTGCTGGCCTACTTACAAGAAAACAGTATGAGGAAATACCTCCAAGGGTGGAATATTCACTAACCGAAAAGTCAAAAGGGCTATGTGAAGTGTTTCAAGCAATAGAGAAATGGTCTAATTTAGCAGATAAATAAAAACGGTTACACT
>ENA-ORXF01000758-ORXF01000758.1-marine-metagenome-genome-assembly--contig:-NODE-758-length-22012-cov-4.642170_pt1 | contig 22012 bp, 23 predicted proteins | sample MGYA00237864_ERZ511476 | MGnify/ENA primary metagenome ERZ511476 (study PRJEB26306, sample SAMN06343908) | marine metagenome | isolation source: coastal waters | place: Atlantic Ocean: West Antarctic...
TTCCTTTGGCCGACATTGCTTCCGGTGGAGAACTTTCGAGGTTAAGCCTAGTAATCCAGCTTGAAACTAGATCAAATAATGATTGCGAGACTATGATTTTTGATGAAATTGATACTGGTATAGGAGGAGCTACTGCAGAAATTCTTGGCAATCACTTGGCAAAATTATCAGAAAAAACTCAAGTTCTTTGTGTCACACATCTTGCTCAAATTGCTGCTAAAGCAAAACACCACTACCTTGTATCAAAAGATAAAAAACTTTCATCTACAGAGCTTATGTATTTAGATAATGATAAGCGAGTAGAGGAATTAGCTAGAATGATAGGCGGTATAGAATTAACTGATAAAACATTACAATTCGCAAAAGAACTTATTAACTAAGTAAACCTTTCTTCAAGCTACACTATTTTTTATCTTCTTTCTCTAAGCGTTTAAATTCTACTACAGTCATTACAGCTCCAAATATAGCAAGCGCAAAGCAGAAAAGACCAGTAAAGAATATTAGCGAATCATCCATGATTAGCCCTTCCTAGCTATTATTTTAAAATAAATAGCAAAACTTAAAATTGATGGAATCCATGTTGCAGTGAATAATGCCTCTTGTTTTGTATCAATGCCCTGAAACCAAAGAAAAGCAGTTGTTATAAATGCAACTGCAACCGAAAGTAAAATACATATATCTGAAGTTTTCATCATAATAAAATCCTGTTTAAAAAGTTAATCTTCATTCCAAAAAGCCCAAGAACCTATTAGCAAGAAAATTACCGCTAAAGATGCATGCGCTCTAATACTTGTTTCCTGTGGCAACTCTATCAAAAATGGAACAACATTAAGCATACCAAGTATAAGCCAAATTATAGCCAACGATCCTAAGACAAGAGCGGCTTTTCCAATTTTTCTTTTCATAAAATTATCGCTTTAACGTTTATATTTTAAAGAAGATCAGAAAAAAATATTTTTATCACAGTATTTTCTCTTAGCTTCATAATCAAAGATACAAACATTCCACTTTTTTCCAGCTAAGATAAAGCGCTTCAATTCCAGTATTTGCATCTTTCTCTGGAAGTCTAACGCCGCTTAAATTAATTCACATAAAAAGAATTTCTATTCGTCATTAAATTCTCCGTATAGAATCATACTGTGATCTATTATCTTGAAATTATATTTTTCAGCTAATTCTCTTTGCCTATTTTCAATAATTTCATCATAAAATTCCACAACTTTTCCTGTTTTAAGAGAAACCATATGGTCATGATGATCGCCATTATTTAACTCAAAAACTGCTTGATTATTATTGTCAGCATCAAAGTGATGTCTAATAACAATATTAGCAGCCTCGAATTGTGTCAAAACTCTATATACAGTTGCTAAACTAATAACCTCACCGTCACTAATAAGCTCCTTGTATATATCCTCAGCTGACATATGGTGTTTTTCTGCACTTTCGAGTTTACTTAAAATCTTCACTCTAGGTAGAGTTGTCTTTAAACCAGCATTTTTTAATTCTATATTACTCATATTTGCTATATTATCCTTAATTAAAGAAACAATAAACATATAATAATGAAAATTTTACAATTTATAATAATTACACTAGTGATAGTAAATATTTCCGGGTGCCAGCTATTACCTGAAAACGCTCAGTTACGGAGCTACAGGGTTTTAGTGCAACAGGGTAATGTGATAGAAGAAAATAAAGTTGATGTGCTTAAAATTAATATGAGCAAAAAACAGGTTATTTTCTTAATGGGAGAACCAATTGTAAGTAATATATTTGATAAAAATAGATGGGATTATGTGTATTACAGGAAAAGAGATCCTGAGGAAACGCAATTAAATATAGTAAGTATATTTTTTGAAGGAGAAAAAATAATAAGTATGAAAAGAATTGTAAAAAACAACGATGGGTTATTTGATGTGCAGGCAGACAGTTCTGAATTTCCCGAGTTTATAGAAGACAAGGAAACTGCTTCTATAAAAAAAGAGATATTTGAAGATATAAAGCTAGAGGGAATAAAGACTGATGATTTAGCAGTAGAGGAGTTTTTAAGCAAATCACAATTAGATGATTTAGAAGAGCAAAATATTAGGGAAAAAGATGCTCAAGAAGAAGTTGTAGAGAATATAGTGTTAAACAAAACTATTAATATTAGTGAGTCAGAAGATAATGTTAAGCCCAAAAAAAATGGGATAAAAAATACCAAGTTAGAGAACAATAACTCAAATGAAGCTAGTAGAAAAAATGATAGCGATATTATATCAGACATAATAGAGAGCTGGTCTAAATCATGGGAATCAGGAAACTTAGAAGAATATTTTGCATATTATCAAAAAGACTTTACGTCTAATTCTTTTGACAACAATAAATTATGGAAGAAAGATAGAGGTAAAAAAATCAAAGGCAAATCGTCTATAGATTTAGATATACAAGACTTATCCATTACATTTAATATTAATAAAGATGAGATAGCGACTGCAGAATTTACACAATATTACAAATCTGAATCATATTCAGACACTGTAATCAAAAAAATTATTTTGAAAAAAGTAGGTGGTAATTGGAAAATAATCTCCGAAAATATCATTCAATGAAATAACTAGATTTTTGTAAAATTAAATTTCCGCTTTTCATTTGGCGTCATTTTTAATGTATCTAAAATCTCAATTCTATCATCTTCTTTTATAATATAGTCTAGCTCAACTTTTTCTCCAAAACACCCAAAAGATCTTTCTGTCAGGAATTTTTCTGAGAATATACTCTGCTTTATTAATAAACTCAACGCCTCTTTTATAGTTAAGTTATTTTTATACTTCAGTTGACTTTTTAAAATTTTATTATTCGAGCTGATATATATTATTTCAATATATTTGGTATTTATCATGCTATTTACTAGCTTCTTTTGCAAAAGCATGGACTAGGCTATTTGTAATTTTCTCAAGTGACTTCCCAATAGTATATTCTACGATCTTGTTCTTTGCCTTATAATCTATCGTGAGAAATATAATTGTTGTATTTTCTATTTCCTTAAATTCCCATTTCCCATCTAGGTACTTAAATGGCCCTTCTATAAGCTGCATATCTATCGAGCTGTATTTTCTCACTAGATTTTTAGTTGTAAAAGAAGTACTAAGACCTTTAATATTAAAATTTAATTTTGCTATCATTTGGTCGTTTTTTTCTGAAAGAATTTCAGATTCTACACAGTACGGGACAAAATTTTTATAAAAATTCACCCTGTTAACAATACTAAACACTGCTTCAATATCTCTAAGTATTATAGCCTCTTTTTTAATTATCATTTTTTATGTAAAAATATTTATATTAATTCCAAGGGCTTTTAGCATTACCAATATAACAGCTAAAGGAGCAATTATTCTTACTGAGAAATACCAAATTGTTTTTAGTATTTTTGACTGTATTTTCAACTCTGAGTCTATATTTTCTTTAGCTATAAACCAACCAACAAATATTATAATTAAAAAGCCTCCCGCTGGAAGCAATATATTTGCTGTCAAGTATTCTAATACTTGAAAGATTGTCATGTCGAATATTTTTATTTCCGATCCAATATTAAAAGAAATTATTGTTCCGATACCTAAAAACCATGCTAACCCTGCTGCTAAAGTTGCGGCTTTAATCCTAGTCATATTATATTTTTCGATCAGCCAAATTACCATGGGCTCTATAAGTGAAATGGATGATGTCCAGGCTGCAAAAATTAATAAAATAAAAAATAATGTTCCGAATAATTGCCCCCCAGGCATTGCTCCAAATGCAACTGTCATTGTTTCAAACAGTAATCCCGGCCCAGAGCCCATTTCTAACCCACTAGCTATAACTATTGGGAATATTGCTAAGCCTGCTAGAAGAGCCACTAGCGTGTCCAGGAGTGCCACTATTACACATGTTTGTGGAATAGATATATCGCTAGATAAGTATGATCCATAAACCATAAGCGCTCCCATACCTAAGCTCAGACTAAAAAAGGCTTGTCCCATGGCAATCAATACTGTCTCCCAGGTTACAATGCTGAAATCTGGGTATAACATAAATTTAATTCCGTTTTTAAAATCACCTTCTATAGCTGAAAATATTACCAATGCCAGCAGTAATACTAACAATGCTGGCATAAGTCTTATTACTGCACTTTCTAACCCTGATTTGACTCCCTTGGAAACCACTACAGCTGTAATAATACAAAAAATTGTATGCCAGGCTAAGAGCCTTTCTGGGTCAGATACAAAATCTGTAAACATTAATGCAGCGCCAACCGCATCAATATTATTAATAACGCCAAAAGCGGTTCTAGTGGCATAAGCCATAGTCCAGCCAGCTATTACACTGTAAAAAGATAAAATTAATATTCCAGCCAATATGCCTATAAAACCTATAATTTGCCAATGTTTTGATCTGTTTTCTTTATTAGCAATGTATCTTATGGACGCAATTGGATTAAGCCTACCCCTTTTGCCCAAGTAAACTTCTGCCAACATTATTGGTATACCTATAAATAAAACACATAGTATGTAGATTAAAACAAAAGCACCGCCGCCGTTTTCACCAGTGATATATGGAAATTTCCAAATATTTCCAAGGCCTACAGCAGAACCTGTAGCTGCTAAAATGAAAGCTGTCCTTGAAGACCATTCACCGTGCGAGGACGTTCTATTTATTGCCATTATTTATTGCCGTTAGTTAGTGATAATTATTATGTTATATTACAAATATTATGGGACAAAGAACTAAAAATACAGAAAATATTATAGCTGTCAACAAAAAAGCTACTCACGATTACTTTATTCTTGAGAAATTGGAAGCTGGTGTTGTGCTCGAAGGCTGGGAAGTAAAAGGGATTAGAGCATTAAAAGTCCAAATAAAGGAAGCATATGTAAAAATAATTAATGGGGAAGTATTATTTATTGGCTCTAATATAACCCCACTTTCATACATAAATAGAGATACAGTGAAAAATGCTACTAGAACAAGAAAACTCCTGCTTAATCAAAAAGAGATAAACACTCTAATTGGGAAGATTAAAAGAGAAGGACTGACAATCATACCAATGTTACTTTATTGGAAAAATAATAAAGTAAAATTGCAACTAGGTGTTGCAAAAGGAAAAAAGAAATTTGACAAAAGACAATCAGAAAAAAATAAAGATTGGGCTATTGAAAAAAGTCGAGTCTCTAAAATCAAATTAAGAAGTAATTAATTTAGTCTCTATTACATGAAAATACTTCTGTATTAACATCAAATTTTGACTTAACATCTGCGACACAATCATCATAATTACTATACTCTCCAATAACACCGTTATTGCCTGTAGCAATCCAGTTTCCTGAGTCTTCACTGTATTTTAAATATCCCCAAAAACCAACTATTAATAAAATTATTAGCATAAATACTTTATCCATTTTATTCCAACCCCTTATATTATTATTATTTAAATTTCTACTGTATATTATATCAAAACTTAGCTATATTCCAAATACATCTTCCATCCGAAGCATCGTTTATAATTTTACATAATTCCTTATGATCCCTTAACTCTTCTTCACTTGCCGCTCTAACGATAAATTCACCGCTAGAATTTTTTTTATTTACGTGATTACCAGAACCCTTATTGCTATTATCTTTTGACAAATCAAAAGATATTTGGCCGCCAGTCATTGATAGATAAACATCGCCAAGTATTCTTGCATCTAGCAATGCCCCGTGAAAATCTCGGGAAGAATTATCTACACTATATCTTTTACATAAAGCGTCTAAATTATTTTTTTGCCCAGGGTGAAGTCTTCTAGCATAAAGCAAAGTGTCAAATATTTTACATAAATCACTCAATATAAGTGGTTGCTTAGCTTTCTTATATTCATGCTCTAAAAACCCGATATCAAAAGGTGCGTTGTGGATTATTAACTCTGATCCGTCTATAAATGCCAATAAATCATCTTTCACATCTTTAAAAAGGGGTTTGTCCTTCAAAAACTCATTAGTGATTCCGTGAATACTAATTGCCCCCTGGTCTATTTCTCGGTTTGGATTTAAATATTGATGAAATTTTTTTCCTGTAAACTTCCTATCAATTAACTCTATGCAACCAATCTCTATTATCTTGTGATTTCTAGTTACGTCTAAACCCGTAGTCTCTGTATCTAAAATAATTTGCCTATTCATATTTATCACTTTTCTCTAATATTGCTAAATTTGCAAGCATGTCTGCCTGCTCATTACCTTCGTTACCACTATGTCCTTTTACCCATTTCCAATCAACGTCATGAAAGTTATTAAGTTTATCTAAAGAAATCCATAAATCTATGTTCTTTACATCTTTTTTACTAGCTGTTTTCCAATTATTTTTTTTCCAATTATGTATCCAAGTATTCACTCCGTTCATTACATATTTTGAGTCAGTATATATAAGAACACTAAATTTCTCTTTAAAAAAACTTAAAGACTTTATTGCGGCAGTAAGCTCCATCCTATTATTAGTTGTTAGGCTCTCGTACCCATAGATAGTTCTACTTGAAAACTCATGGTGTAAAATAGCACCCCAACCGCCTTCTCCTGGGTTTCCCTTGCAAGCTCCATCTGTATATATAGTTACTTTATTTTTCATAGTTATGATTTATAGCAGGTTTTGAGAATTTCCCCAAAATTATATTATTTTGTTTGTGCCAGTTTTTAATAGCTATATGTTTATATGTTTTTTTTCTTGCGATAAAAACATAACTATTCCCAAAGTAATTAATTTTAGAGAATATATTGTTATTCAGGAAATTTAAATACTTAATTATCTTGTTACTTGCTACTGGAGGAATTTTATTAATATTGAAAATGTACTTCACATCATAAGAAAGTAATGACATCCAGTCTGAGAGCCTACTAATACAAATATATTTTTTATGCCTAAAAATAGATTTTAAAGGTAGAGAGCCATAAAGACCTAAAAAACTAACTTTATTAAAACCTGAAATTATAAGTTTTCCATCATCTGTTAAGATTCTATCAACTTCTCGAAATACAGCATGCGGGTTCTCCTCCGTATCAAGAGTATTTACTAGAATAACGCAATCTACCCCTGACTCTTGAAATGGAAGACTATCAATCTTAGCTTTAATATCAGCATTTTTATCCAAAGAAATGTAAAAGCTATTAAAGTTATAGTTTTTTCTCATAATTTCTTTCATTAAGCAGTAAGGCCCAATATATACAATATTTTGATCATGAGAAGCATGAAAAGCTTTATTTACAGTATCAATTATTAATTGTGCATTAATTTTTCCTGATGCTGTTTTATACCACGCATTGATTTCTGAGATTTTAAAATTCATTACATTATTTTATTATTTCCGGAACAGAGCTTAATAGTTTTTTTGTATATTCATTATTTGCATGATTAATTATATCAGACGTTTTGCCACTCTCAACAATTTTACCTTTGCTCATAATTGACATAGTGTCAGATATATTAGCAATAAGCTTGATATCATGAGAAATAAATAAATACGCTATATTTGTTCTAGTTTGGATATCAACCAGTAAATCTAATACTTGTTTCTGAACAGTTACATCAAGCGAACTAGTAGGTTCATCACATATAAGTAGCTTAGGCTCCAATATCAATACTCTCGCTATTGCTATTCTTTGTCTTTGCCCTCCTGAAAACTGATGGGGGTATTTAATTAAAGAGTCATGATTTAACCCTACATTAATCATTACATCTCTCAGGATTTTATTAATTTCATATTTATTAATTTCGGGCTTTAGGAAACACAAGCCTTCTTTAATTATAGAGCCAACTCTCATTCTCGGGTTCAATGAGGAAAATGGGTCTTGAAAGATCATTTGATAATTTTTTCTAAAATCTCTTTGGCTTCTACCACTCATTTTTAAGATATTTTTATTTAATACACTAATGCTACCAGATTTAACGCTTGCTAAACCCATTATGGCTTTTGCTATAGTTGATTTCCCAGATCCAGACTCACCCACTATCGCATGAGTCATTCCTGGGTTTAATGAAATACAGACATCATCAACAGCTTTGATATATGTATCAGGTTTAAATAAAAATTTATTTTTTTCTCTGTAGTAAACTTTAAGATTTTTTATTTCTAAAACCGGATTGTCACTTGAGAAAGACCGATGATTAATTTTTTTATTGTAGTCAGAAGAAGTTAATAAACTTTTACTATAAGAATGGTCTGGGGAGTTAAAAAATTTTTTAGATACAGAATTTTCAATTATTTTACCACTTCTCATAACAACTATTCTGTCTGAAATTTGAGAAGCTACAGCAAGATCATGAGTTATAAACAATATAGACATATTTAATTTTTGTTTAATTTCTAGAAGCAAATCTAACACCTGTTTTTGTATTGTCACATCTAGGGAAGTAGTTGGCTCATCCGCTATTAAAAGCTTTGGTTTATTAGCAATTGCCATAGCAATCATAACTCTTTGCTTCATTCCTCCTGATAATTGATGTGGATACAAATTTATCACTCTCTTAGCATCATCAATTCCAACTGAGATTAAATTATTAATAATTTCTTGTTCTAAATTTTTACTGCTTTTTTTTTGGTAAGCCTCTTTAATTTGATCTCGTATATTCATGACAGGGTTTAATGATCGCATTGGCTCTTGGAAGATCATTGATATGTCGTTTTTCCTTATACCCCTCATTTCTCTTTCCTCTAAAGATAAAATATTTTTATTTAAAAAAATTATCTCACCACTTTTTATTTTACATGATTTCTCTAGAAGTCTTATTATAGATAAAGCTGTAAGAGATTTACCGCTTCCAGACTCTCCTATAAGAGAGACAATTTCCGACTCTTTAATATTAAAACTAATATTTTTTAACACTTCCTCATCTTGGGGATTGTTTGATTTAATGTTTAAACATAGATTTTTAACGGCAAGTATATTATTCATAATTTTTATTAGACCTCGGATCAAATGCATCTCTAACGACATCAGAAAATAAATTGGCAAATAATACTAATATAAACATAAATAAAAATGCAGCAAATAATGACCACCACACTACCGGCTCACGAGACATTTCAAGCCTAGCAGCATTAATCATATTACCCCAGCTAAACGTAGTCGGATCAACGCCTATATTGACATACGATAAAACCGCTTCAGCTAATACTAATGCGCTAAAATCAAGCACAACAGTAATAATAACTATATGCATAATATTAGGAATTATATGCCTTATAATTATCGAGAACCTACTTAGACCAAAAGTTTTTGATGCTTGCACATAATCTACTTCTCTTAGTTTCAAAGATTCACCACGTAATAATCTACAGAGGCCAGTCCAGCTGGTAAGCCCAAGAATCATGCATAGAAAAAATAATCTTAAGTCAGCTCTTTCATAAATATTTTCAAAATCTAATGGATTATTCGCCATATACACTTGCAACATCAAAATTGCAGACGCTATTAATAATACACTAGGTATAGAATTTAAGGTTGTATATATATACTGAATTATATCGTCAACAAAACCACCCACATACCCTGCGAATATTCCAAGAAAAATAGCAAAAGGTAACATTACAATTGTGGTTAATGTCCCAATCAGTATTCCTGTCCTTATGCTTTTAATACTTTTATAAAGAACATCTACACCAACTTTATCTGTTCCAAAAACATAATACTGCAAGCTAAGATCATAAATTGAGATTGAGATAAATACAATTAACAGAATAGTAAAATATAAAGTATTATTTTTTTTAATGGAAAGAAAAAAATTAAAATAATTCTTAAACAATGTTCTATAAAAAATTAACATGTAAATTAAAAAGCATATAAAAAATGATTTTATAAAAGAAATTATTAGAGTAATAGAAATATTATAAAATTTATCATCAGAGTATTTATTATGATTACCCTTATATAATAAATCTGGGTAAATTCTTATCTCAGAATCATTCCCCTGCTTCACAGTTTCCTTAGAATATAAATGTGACGAGAACGGCGCAGAATAACTTTTTTCTGAATTATGATGCATTGGCATCAAAACAATGTCTAATAGACTTTTAATTTCTGAATTATAAATATATTTTTCAGTTTTTTCATCATAAAATTTATCTTTTATATGTATTGAATCAACTAATGCTATTAATACAAAAAAAGATAAAACCACTATAGACAATATTCCTGTTTTATTTCTAAAAACATGCGCCCATGTTTCTCGTATATCAGGCGTCTTAATAACGTAAGCCGTGTAAATGATTAAAGTCAAAATTATGAAATAAAAAAATATATCTGTTAGTAAGAAAATAAACATTATTTGAATCTCACTCTAGGATCTACTAGTGTATACGCAATATCTGTTAATATTAAACCAAAAATATATAACAACGTCCCAAGAAAAACCATAGCTCTAACTATTGCAAAATCTTGGCTCTGGATAGCATCAATTGTATAACTCCCTAGTCCTGGGATTCCAAAAAAAGACTCTACTATTAAGCTTCCCATAAATAATAAAGGCAATATTACTACTATGCCTGTCAATATAGGTATCAAAGCATTTTTAAAAACATGATCAAATAATACTGATGTTTCACTTAGACCCTTAGATCTTGCTGTCTTAACATAATCTTTTTCAATTTCCTCTAGAAACAAAGACCGATACCATCTTGTTCCAGAACCAATACCATAAATAACACTAATTATTACTGGTAAAATCAAAAATTTAATAGCCTCATATCCTTGCGAATATCCTGATATCGGCACTAGATGCAAAAGCTTGCTAATAAGATACTGTCCACCAATAATGTAAAAAAGACTAGATATTGACATAAGGGCAACACAAAATATCACGCCAATATAATCAATATACGTAGCTCTAAAAAAAACAAAAAATAGTGCAAAAGTAATATTGATAAGTAAACCAACTAATAATGTAGGCAGCGCAATAGCGAGACTAGGCCACATTCTTTGCTTAATATCATTCTTTATATCTCTACCACTATCTGATAAACCAAATTCAAAAATAAATAATTTAAAAGATTTTTCATAGAAAATAGTTTCCTGTATAGACTTTAGACCAGACTCAGAACCGTTATAGAATAAAGGGCGATTATAGCCACGTTCTTCATTCCATGTTTGAATTTGCTCTTGTGTAACTCTTTTGTTTCCTAAGTGAAGTCTAGCGACATCCTCGGGGGTATTTACGACAAAAAATAATGTAAACGTTAATAAATTAACTCCAATCAAAATTGGAATAGCATATAAAAATCTTTTAATAATGTATTTAATCATAAATTTTTTCTTTGTCCTTCATTTTAATCATAATGAGAATTGAAACTAAAAAAACAAATACCAAGAATAATAAAAAGTATAATAATATAAAATTTGGCTTATTCCATAGTTTAATTTTCTCCATTCTAATGTCATTTTTTATTCTTTTATACTTAAGAGTATTGTTTGCCATTAAGTTTGACTCTATATTTTCAACCCATTTATGTGATAGGGAAAAAGATTTTGGATGAAAGCCCCAGACCCATGGACTATCATTTTGAATTATTTTTAAAATTTTCTTTATTAAAATCTCTCTTTCTAATGAATTTTTCATGTTTTTCATTTTTAAAAATAACTTATCAAACTCCTGACTTGAGTAATTAGATGCATTCTCCCCACCGAAATTTACTTTTCCATTTTTTCCGTACAAGAGAAATAGAAAATTCTCTGGGTCCGGGTAGTCTGCATTCCATCCCCATTGGAAGATTTGCCCCGTTCCATTAATCATTTTTTCTTGGAATCTATTATAATCCGTAACTCTAGTTACCAACTGTAAATTTATTTTTTTAAACTGTTTTCTTAGCCAGTTTAAAAACGCATAAGTATCTGGGCCAGCTCCTGTTGCTTCAAAATATAAAATTAAAGGCTTGCCAGTTTCCTCATCAATCCCATTTCTATATCCAGCAATATTTAGTAATTTTTTTGCTGCCTTTACATCTTTTTTTACAATTTCTTTTTTTTCTTTACTAAATAAAACTTGATTGTAATCATTAACCCCGTCTTGATGCCCAAATATTCCTGGGGGTATTGGGCTTTGAGCTAACACACCTCTACCATTAGCAAATATTGAAATATATTCATCATAATCAATAGCTATAGAAATTGCTTGCCTAAGCAGTCTTGATTGTTCTGTATTTCCTCCAACTACACTATCCAACATATTAAAACCTATATAGTATGTTGAGGCTGCCGCTGCAGTTGTTAAGTTTATTCCCTGAGCTTTTAACTCTTCTGTTAATGTAATATCACCTGATTTACTTAAAGATACAGCTTGATCATAATTGTCTGACATAATTCCTGAGTTATCATAATAGCCTTGCAAAAACTTATTCCATCTTGGTATTTGCTCCTTTTCTAAAGAGTAGATGGCCTTTTCAATATATGGAATCACCTTAGCCTTGTTAAATGATTCTAATTTTCTATTGGTAATTTCATCTAATACCGAGGGATAAACCTCCCCACGAAAATTCTTATTACGCTCAAGAACCATTCTTAAATTTGGGTTATTCTCTGTTAGTTTAAATGGACCTGTTCCAACTGGAAACCAATTCAGAGTAATATTTTTTTTCTGAAGACCATTCTGCTGGTAAAATAAATCTACTTCCCAGGCCATTGGTGAAAAAAAAGGCATTGCTAGCCAATACTTAAATTGAGGGTAAGACTTTTTTAAGGTTATTGAAAAAGAATAATTATCTATTTTTTTTACACCAGAGATTTCATTTTCTAAAATAAATTTATTTTTGTATTTTTGATTATTTTCTTTAAAGGTATTAATTTTATTTTTGTATTCTGAGAAACCCAATATATATTCCTGCATTACCCCTGATATTGGAGAATGATTCTTGTAGTCTGCTAATCTTTTTATTTGATATATATAATCATCAGATATTAATTCTCTAGTGGAGTTATACTGAAAATCTTTTAGTGTATTAATACTTTTTAATTGTGTGTCAGATAAATTATGATAGGCGAAACTACCATTATTTTTATAAAAAGCTGGGTGATTTTGGTAAAGAATTCCTTTTTTAAGTTTTAAAGTATATTTTGTATAGTATGCATTTTTTCTATTGTTTGTCTCTTTAAAATTATCATCCAAATACTGAATACTCGGCATTTCCTTGGCCGTTAGTGGGATTAATTCATACGGTTTTTTTAAATAATGATATTGAAATAATGGCTCGTATATCTGAGCTATGAATGCGTACTCATTTGAGCTATAGGATCTTGCTGGGTCTAGATGCTTTGGTCTTTCCTGAAATGACGAATAAAATATATTATCATTGTTACTTTTATCATACGGGCTGTTAAGTGGTTCATCCGAGCAACCAATTAATAATACAATAACTGCCAGTAATGAATATTTAAAAAAATTTAACATTTGATCACTCTATTTTATTTAATATATTATATATTTTTCTCCATTAAAAATAAAATTTGTTATACAATACATCTATGAAAAATTTAGAAGGTAAAAAGGCATTAGTGCTTGGAATTGCTAGTAATAGGTCAATCGCATGGGGAATATCTGACTCTTTAAGAAGAAATGGAGCAGAATTAGCTTTTACTTATCAAAATGATAAATTAAAAAGTAGAGTTGAGAAATTAGCCAATGAATGCGAATCAGACATAATAATGCCCTGCGATGTATCAGAAGAAGGCAGTATAAAAAATATGCTGGATATGCTTTCAAATAAATGGAGTGAATTTGATATTATAGTTCATTCTTTAGCCTTTGCGCCAAGGGAAGAATTAGAGGGTAATTACTTAGAAAAAACCACTAAAGCAGGTTTCTTATCTGCCCATAGCATCAGTAGTTATAGCTTGCTAGAGCTCTGTCAGGAGGCTAAACCAATGTTAAAGGGTTCAAACCCATCAGTTATATCTTTATCATATCTTGGGGCTGTCCGTGGCATGCCAAACTATAATGTAATGGGTGTAGCAAAAGCTAGTTTAGAAGCTAATATGAGATATTTAGCCTATGCAATGGGGGCAGACAATATTAGAGTTAATTGTATTTCTGCGGGGCCAATAAAAACTTTAGCTGCAGCAGGGATATCAGATTTCAGAAAAATGCTAGACCATGTAGAAAAAAATTCACCTTTGCAGAGAAATGTAACAATTCAAGAAGTTGGAGATACAGCATCTTTCTTAGCTTCAGATGGCGCTAGTGGTATCACAGGGCAAACTATATATGTAGACTCTGGATTTAATATTATTGGTATGCCAGCATTAGGTTAAAGATTATTTTTTTGATGTTAACGCGCTAACGCAACAAGAATCACCAAAAACATTTACGCTTGTTCTTAACATATCAAGTATTCTATCAATTCCTAAAATTATTCCTACAGCCTCAAGGGGTAGCCCAACACTAGTTAGAATAACTATTATAGCCACAAAACTAGCAGAAGGAATACCGGCAACACCTATAGAGGTAATCAAAGCTAGTGACAATACTAGGAATTGATCAATATAAGAGAGATCTACACCGTAGAGCTGGGCAATAAAAATTACTGCAACGCATTCAAACAAAGCGGTACCATCCATATTGATAGTAGCCCCAATTGGAATAATAAAGTTCACATTCTCTGCTTTATAATGAAGATTATCAATTAAACATTTTGACGTAACTGGAATAGTGGCTACTGAAGAGCTTGATGAAAAAGCTACGAGCAATGCTGGGCTCATACCCTTGAAATGCTGAGTAATATTTTTTTTAAAGAAATATAATATTAATGGGTAGACAACCGCAATATGAATGAATAAACCAGCTAGAACGGTAATAAAGAAATTCAACAAAATAACATAACTTTCAAGGCTAAAATTCATTGTTGTTTTTGCAACAAGGCAGAATACACCGTAAGGTGTAAAAAATAATATGCACTTCATAATTTTTAAAAATATTAGGTACATTCCTTCCCAAAAATCCTTGAGAACAATAACACCTTTGTTTGTGCTAGACCTTATGCCTAGACCAAAGGCAACACTAAATAAGATAATAAATAGCATATTTCCATTAGCAATAGATGCAAAAATATTTCCAGAAAAAATACTTAGAAAGAATGACCGAACCGAATAATTTTCTTTTGAATTAATAATATCTCCAAGATCATAACTTGACCCTAGACCAATAATATTGGCAGCCCCAGAACCATTAAGTATCCCCGGCTGGATCGTGTTTACAACAAGAATTCCTATTAGGATAGCTATAACACTAGTACATAGGTAGAAAGCAATAGTCTTTATCCCAAGCCCAGATAAATTGTTTACACTATTAAAAGATGAAATATTATATATTAAAGATGACATTATTAGCGGAATAACAATCATTTTTAAAGAATTTAAAAAGATTAAGCCTACTAAATCAAAAAAATAATAAAAATTAAATCCGAGAAGAGAATCGCTTTTTTCGAAATACAGCCCTGAAATAATTCCAAGAAACAAAAAAATTAAAATTACTTTAGATGACGGAAGTCTTTCCATTGTATTTTTACTACTTAATCTCCTGTTTACGAATACTTATTTACTATAAATTTTTTGAATAAATTTTAATTTTCGCATTTTCTCTAAGACTTTGTATTACTGAATATAAAACTGAATTGACTTGCTCATTATAAAACATAGTTTTAATTGACTTATAACTTAAATCTGAATCACCAGGGTTAATTGAATCTAATAAAATTAGCTCATAATTTCCTGTTCCAGACTCAATACTTATAACATTATCTTTATTTGTAAGAGCAAAAACTTTAGATAATATTGATGGCGGTATTGTTCCATCAGTTCTTTTAACGTCTGAATAATAAGTTGATTTTTTATTTGTTAGCTTCTCAATTTCTTCAATGCCACTTCCGTTCTTAATTTTTTTCTCTATACCGCTGATTGTATCTTTCATGGCAATTATTGAATTCTCAGTATTAATCAAACTTTCAATTTCTCTCACAACATCTTGATAATTTTTATACTGGACCGAGGATCTGCTATGAATACGTAACATGATGATGTTGCCTTTGACTTCTATTGGCTGACTATTTAACCCGTCTTCATAAACACTCTTAGAGCTTAACGCATCTAGCACTTTTTTATCAGCAAGAAGCTTATGGTTTTTTTTAATTTTTGATAAAGTAGAGAGCTCTGTAGATACTTTAATAACTGACAGATATGCTTCTGCTTCCGTTAATGAATCAGGACTCTCAAAAAGTATATTAGACACATCCTCAAACATTACTTCATACCTATTATTAACCTGCGTATTCACATAATCAGTTTTAACGGTATCTTTAATATCTTCAAATTTCTTTATTACAGCATCTTTTTTATCGTCTAGCTTAAGTATGTAGAAACCTTGCTCAGTTTCAATAATTTTAGAAATATTGTTTACTTTATTAAGAGAGAAAACTGTGTCGCTAATAACTTTAGCTAATTCATCTCTAGAAACCCAGCCGATGTCACCATTATTTTTGTTTGATAATTGATCTTGTGAAAATTTTGCCACCATCTCATTAAACGAATCATTTTTCTTAATCTTGTCGTGTATTTCATTAATCAACTTACTATTTTCTTCTTTGTCAGATTTCAAATTAGATAAAAATATTTGACTCACCCTTCTTTTCTCTGGAAGAATATATTGAAATTTATTTTCTTGGTAATAGCTTTCTAAGTTACTTAAATCTGCATTAATTTGCTCTTTTAATATAGCTTTATTAAAAATTAAATACTCAATTTTGAATTCTTCGGGTACTGAGAATATATTTTTGTATTTTACGTAAAAATCTTTTTTTTCTACTTCTGTTGCTTTTTTATTTTTATCTATGAAATCATTATAGTTAAGCGATAGAAGTTTAAAATTTCTTGTTTGGTATTTTAAAGACTCTAAATCATTGAGTTGCTGAGACGCTATAAATGATGAGCCGACTATATTATTATAAAACTGTAAAGCCTTTAGTTCTGATGTTCTTATGTTCTCATAGTCAGTTACCTTTATTCCCTGACTTTCAAGTAATCTCTGGTACCTACTAGGATCAAATTTCTCATTACTATGAAAGATTTTATTATTTTTTATATCGGATATAAGTGCTGTTTCTGAGACTTGAAATTTATTCTTCTTTACAAATTCCCTAACTAATACGCTATCTATTAATTCATCTAATAATGATCTTTTTATTATTTTCTTTTGAAGTTCTGCTTCGTCTTCATCTTTCGATATCAAGGTCTGCATCTCTTGCAGTCTATTTTGGTATTCGTTATTTAGCCTTTCTGCTGATATTTTAGCTTCATTTACTTCCGCTACAATTACATTGCCGCCGGTAAAATACTGATCAATTCCCCACAGCGCGAATGGAATACTTATGCCTATAACTATTACATAAGCAATCCAACCCGTTGACTTGTCTCTAATGTTCTGTAACAACTGTATTTCCTTTCTTTAATATTTACATGGCGGAGTGGACGGGATTCGAACCCGCGACCCCCTGCGTGACAGGCAGGTATTCTAACCAGCTGAACTACCACTCCTTGTTTCTCTTGTTGGTGGGTGCTGAGGGATTCGAACCCCCGACATCCGCCTTGTAAGGGCGACGCTCTACCAACTGAGCTAAGCACCCTGAACTACCAAGGGCGCGCTTAGTTTAGTGCATCTTTAAATGCTTTACCAGCTTTGAATCCAGGAGTATTAGACTCTTTGATTTGAATAGACTCACCAGTTTGGGGATTTCTTCCCATTCTTGCGTTTCTATGTCTAGACTCAAAAGTACCAAAACCAGGAATCGTTACTTTCTCACCTGCTTGTAATGTAGAAGTTATTGCAGAAAGAACTGCTTCTAATGCTCTTCCAGCTTCAGCTTTATTTGAATCTGTTGTTGTTGCTATTGCTTCTATTAACTCTGATTTATTCATTATTATTATCCTTTAAGTTTGTGTAATTACTAAATTCGTTAATCATATCTAACCTTCCACGTTCATTTATACAATAAGGGGAATTTCTATGTCAACAAAAGAAATTTAATAAATTCCTTGATTAATTATTATTATGAAATATATAGCTAACTCATCCACCCAAGTATATGAAATTGTTAGCTTTATAATTTAATGAGTTAGTGTATCTTTATTTTCACTTTTTTCAATTATTTTTGAGCCTGGCAACTCTAAGCCAGCAATTGGCTTCTCCAAAGCTATTGATAAAACTTCTTCTACCCACTCAACAGTCTTAATTTCAAGATTATCTTTTATATTACTTGGGATCTCAGCAAGGTCTTTTTCGTTTTCCAGAGGAATGATTACTGTTTTAATGCCGGCTCTCAAAGCAGCTAACATTTTTTCTTTTAATCCGCCTATTGGAAGAACCTGGCCATGTAAGTTTACCTCACCTGTCATAGCTACGGATGATTTAACAGGGTTTTCAGTTAAAGTGGATACCAATGAGGTTGTGATCCCAACTCCAGCGCTTGGGCCGTCTTTAGGGGTAGCCCCTTCTGGAAAATGAACATGTATATCTTTATTTTCATAAAAATCTTTATCAATCCCCAAATTTAAAGCTCTTTTTCTCACAATAGTCATCGCTGCTTTAATAGATTCTTGCATAACATCACCTAATTGACCGGTTAGAATAAATTTACCTTTACCTGGTATTACAGCTGTCTCTACACTTAAAAGCTCACCACCAGCTTCAGTCCAAGCCAAACCATTAACAAGCCCAACTATATTTTCTTTTTCAATCTCTCCATGCTTAAATCTTTTTACTCCAAGATAATCCGCAAGATTATTCATATCTATTTTTATACTTTTGATCTTTTTATTTAGCAAGAGTTTCTTTACAACTTTTCTACATACTTTTGATATTTCTCTCTCTAGATTTCTTACGCCAGCCTCTCTTGTGTAAGACCTAATAATCTCCATAAAAATATTTTTATTAAATTTGATATCTTTATCTGTCAAACCATTATTTTCTAGCTGCTTAGGCATTAAATATTTTTCTGCAATACTATCTTTTTCGTTTTCTGTATAGCCAGGAATCCTTATAACTTCCATTCTATCAAGAAGTGGACCCGGTATATTCATAGAATTTGATGTTGCTACAAACATGACATCGGACAAATCAAAATCAACCTCTAAGTAATGATCTGAGAATGTGTCGTTTTGCTCGGAATCTAAAACTTCTAATAAAGCTGACGATGGATCTCCTCTCATATCCATTGCCATCTTATCTATCTCATCTAGTAAAAATAAAGGATTTTTTACCCCTACTTTTGAAAGATTTTGCATTATTTTTCCAGGCAAAGAACCAATGTAAGTTCTTCTATGACCTCGAATTTCTGCCTCGTCTCTAACGCCACCTAAAGACATCCTAGTGAATTTTCTTCCAGTTGCTTTTGCTATAGATTTACCTAAACTAGTTTTACCAACTCCTGGGGGTCCCACTAAACATAAGATAGGGCCTTTCAACTTTCTAACTCTTTGTTGTACCGCAAGATATTCTAAAATTCTTTCCTTAACTTTTTCTAAACCATGATGATCGTCTTCAAGAATTTTTTCTGCTATAACCAAATCTTTTGTGACTTTAGTTCTTTTTTTCCATGGTACGCTTGCCAATACATCAATGTAGTTTCTAAGAACAGAAGCTTCAGCAGACATAGGCGACATCATTTTTAATTTATTTACATCCCCTTTAACTTTTTGCATTACATCTTTAGGCATTCCAGACTTAAGTATTTTTTTCTCTATCTCTTCAATCTCATTAGGAACGTCATCCATATCCCCAAGTTCTTTTTGAATAGCTTTCATTTGCTCATTCAAATAGTACTCTCTTTGACTTTTCTCCATCTGGTTCTTCACTCTTCCTCTGATTTTTTTCTCAACTTGAAGAATGTCTAATTCATTTTCTATTAAATTAATGATGTTCTCTATACGATCCTTTACATCACTTATTTCTAAGATAGCTTGTTTCTCATTCATCTTCAAAACTAAGTGCGCAGCAATTGTATCCGCTAATCTTGATGGATCATCTATGCCAGACAATGAGGTCATAACCTCTGGAGCTATTTTTTTATTTAATTTTACATACTGATCAAAAGAATCTATTACAGACCTTGATAGAATTTCAATCTCCCTATCATCTATTATATTTTCATCTATGATGCTCACTTTGGCTTCAAAATAAGTGTCACCATAAATCTCGCCTTGTATTTCTGCTCTACTGGCTCCTTCAACAAGAACTTTTATTGTGCCGTCAGGAAGTTTGAGTAATTGCAATACTGTAGCTAATGTTCCAACTCTATGAATTTGATCATCTGTTGGATCATCTAGATCTGCATCTTTTTGAGCAACTAACATTATTTGCTTATTGTTTTCCATAGCAGCATCTAGGGATTTTATAGATTTCTCCCTGCCTACGAACAAAGGTATAACCATATTTGGAAATACTATTACGTCTCTCAGAGGAAGAACTGGAAAAATTAAATTATCAGAATTGCTTTTTTTCATAAATATTCCCTAAAATTTTATTACTCACAATCTTATTATGTGGGTAAATTTCAATATTTCAAGGTACTTTTAATCTTTAGCTGCTTTTTTCTCGTTTGAATTTTGATCGTATATTAAGTACGGCTCTGTCTCACCATTGATAACGGCCTCATCAACTACTACTTTTGAGACGTCTGGGTTTGAAGGTAAATCATACATTGTATCTAGCAAAACGTTTTCTAAAATTGTTCTTAGTCCTCTTGCTCCAGTTTTTCTTTCTTTAGCTTTCTTTGCTATAGCTAACAACGCGTTCTCTCTAAACTCAATTTCAGTGTTTTCCATTTTAAACAACTTGCTATATTGTTTTGTGATGGCGTTTTTTGGTTCAAGTAAAATTTTCACTAAAGCATCCTCATCCAACTCATCCAGAGTTGCTATCATTGGTAGTCTGCCAACAAACTCAGGTATCAAGCCGTATGAGATTAAATCTTCCGGTTCAACCTGATGTAATACCTTTAAAGAACCAGAGTCATCTTTTGAGCGAACCTGTGCTGAGAACCCAATACCACTTTTTTCAGTTCTATTTTTGATAACTTTATCAAGTCCTGCAAAAGCCCCACCGACTATAAATAAAATATTTTTTGTATCTACCTGGAGAAATTCTTGCTGCGGGTGCTTTCTTCCGCCTTGTGGAGGCACAGATGCCGTGGTTCCCTCTATAAGCTTCAATAGAGCTTGCTGAACCCCTTCTCCTGAAACATCTCTTGTAATTGATGGATTATCAGCTTTTCTTGAAATCTTATCTATTTCATCAATATAAATTATTCCGTTTTGAGCTTTCTCAACATCGTAGTCGCATTTTTGCAATAACTTCTGAATGATGTTCTCTACATCTTCACCCACATATCCTGCCTCTGTTAAAGTTGTGGCGTCAGCTATTGTAAAAGGCACATCAAGAAGTTTTGCTAAAGTCTCTGCTAATAATGTTTTCCCACAACCTGTGGGGCCTATTAATAAAATATTACTTTTTGAAAGCTCCACACTATCATCTTTTGAATGCTGCACTTCTAATCTTTTATAGTGATTATAAACCGCAACTGATAAAACTTTTTTTGCTCTAGACTGATCTATTACATACTCATCTAGGGATGCATTAATTTCGTGAGGACTTGGTAACTTTCTATCTTCCGTAACTTCTTGATCTATCAATTCTTCTCTTATTATGTCATTGCATAGCTCAACGCATTCATCGCATACAAATACAGAAGGCCCTGCAATTAATTTTTTTACATCTTGCTGACTTTTTCCGCAAAAAGAACAATATAATAATTTATTGTCTACACTTTTATCATCATCACTCATAAATTCTCTTCCTGGTCATGGCTTATAAAAATCAATTATTTTATATCTTTTCTGGACTCAAGTACGCTATCTATAATTCCATAATCTTTTGCTTCATTAGCATTCATAAAATTATCTCTATCCGTATCTTGCGTTATTTTATTAATATCATTTC
>ENA-ORXF01000761-ORXF01000761.1-marine-metagenome-genome-assembly--contig:-NODE-761-length-21999-cov-4.126494_pt1 | contig 21999 bp, 26 predicted proteins | sample MGYA00237864_ERZ511476 | MGnify/ENA primary metagenome ERZ511476 (study PRJEB26306, sample SAMN06343908) | marine metagenome | isolation source: coastal waters | place: Atlantic Ocean: West Antarctic...
CGGACCGACTGTAATTCTGTATGAAGTGCCAGATATATTACTATGAGTAGCAATCAGAGTTCCATCATCATGAATTAATATATCACCACCATTAGCATCTAATGTTATATCGCCCTCAACATCAAGAGTAAAAGTATCGGTTGCTGTAAGTGTGTCAGCATTAAGTGTCATTTCATCTACTACTAATGAACCACCACTAATAGCACCAGAAGCTGTTAGAGATGTTATGTTAGGGTTTGCACCACTTCCTGCAAGACTAGCCATGTCAGCAATAACAGCAGAGGTTGCAAGCAATGCCATATCAGCGACAATGTCAGTAGTTGCCAATATATTTAAGTCGGTGACAATAGCTGATGTGGCTAATGTATTAAGGTCAGCAACAATATCTGTCGTAGCCAACAAAGCCATATCTGCAACAATATCTGTCGTAGCTAATATATTTAAATCAGCAACGATAGCACTTGTCGCTAACGTATTCATGTCAGCTATAATATCTGTTGTTGCAAGCAATGCCATATCAGCAATTACATCAGATGTAGCGAGCAAAGCCATATCTGCAATAACCGCACTTGCCCCCAAAGCTGCAATCTCTGAATCTGCACCAGCAACAGTATTTATATTAGTTTGTTCTGAGCTTGTTGGTTTTACATCAGACCAAGCAGATCCAGTATAAACTTTCATACCACTTGATGTGTTAAAATATAGATCTCCAGCATCTAAATTTGATGATGGATCAGAACTAGCTGCTCCATGATATTGTCTGGTAAATGTTGTTAATGTTGAAGCGGCATTTGTTGCACTAGTTGCAGCTTCACTAGCTTTTGTTGTCGCAGTAGTTGCAGAAGCCGCTGCTGCTACAGCATCAACTAACACAGCGAAATGGTCCGTATCTGTTAACGCATCACCTATAGCAGAAGCAGCTACACAAATATAAATATTGTTTAACTGAGCAGTAGTTGTTGCTTTAATTATATCTCTAACAAGAAAAGCTGCTGTTGTAGTTGTTGCACTGTTCCCCTTAAAAGTTCCTAACTCTTGAGTTACCGCCAGCTCGCCAGAACCATCAAATGATAAAACTTTATTAGCTCTATTTGCTGCTGACGTTGTAAATTCTGTAGATGTCATAGTGTTAGTTCTTGACAACTTAATGCTTCTATTTACTTCTTCCTGCATTTGCTGATTAATAAATGTGAGTTTATCTAACGCATCTTCATGCGTAGCCGCTGGAAAAGGATCATTGGCAACGTAATCTGTAGCTTGTGTAATAGCCATGTTACGTCTTATAACAACAGTAACTCCACTAGCAGGAGCACTTCCAAAAACAACATTACCACCATTTGCATTTCCTGCATTGGTAACTGTGTAGTGAGTTGTTAGAGTTTTTACAGTTTCTACGCCTGCTGCCGATCTAAGTATGACTGTTAAGTCAGCGTCAGCAAATATCTTAAAGCCATAAGCAAATGTTGTGGTACTTGCGTTGCCGCTGTAACTGTTTTTTGTAGTTGTACTGCTAACTGTCATAATTATCTCCAATAGCAGAAAATGGCATATAAGTCCACTTTCTCGTTAATAATATATTATTTCTCAAATTAATCAAATTCATTTTAATCAACCTTTGCTGATTCAGGCAAATCTTCAAGCATTTTATTCATAACATTTGTTATTACCAAAGCGTTTTGAAAAGGTATTATAGATTTAGCGGCTCTACCATGTGATTGTGAAAATTGATATTCATCTGCGTTTAAGATGCTTCGAGAAAAACCTGAACCAGCTTTCCCTAATTTGTCCACTAAATCAATAGTTGGGTTTCCTGTAAAAAAATTAGATGCTAATCCTGTAGTTCTTCCATAAGCAAATATTGGTTCGTCTTGATGAAAATATGTAGCTGTATCAACTATTCCTGGTAGAAGTGATGCCCATGAACTTCTTTGAAAAGCAGCTTTACCTATTTCTTTAACACTTAATCTTTCTTCTAAAAATTCTGACTTATCATCTCTTAATATTGATTTTGCATGAGTTTGAAGTGTATAAGCTGCACCTGCAAAAATTGACGAGTACATCATAGATGAGTATGCTGCAAAATCATTTCTTTTTATATTATGCAAAAATTGTTTAGTATATGAAACAATCATAAACCCTCTAAATTGAGTTAACATTTTTCCCATTGTGCTTGTCATATGTATATTTAAATTTCCAACATCATTTTGTTGTATAGCTTGTCTTGCCCAACGAGTGATAGCCACAGTAAAAGCATCTCTAGCACCTGGATCTGTCCAGTTATCTAAATTAGTATTTCTTATTTTTCTGCCTTTAAAAAAAGTAGATGGTGTTGTTATTGACACATTTCTAATTTGGTCAAACACTCTTTGTGCCATATCTTCGTCTAAACCAAGACTGTTCATTCTTGCTGCAATATCTTGTTCTATTGTGCTGTTGCCTAGTTTTTTAAAATTTATTCGCTTAACTCCATAAGCTATATCAGTTAAAGATTGAACTGCAATTTTTGCTGCACCTCTTTCTAAGGCAACTGTTATTGGAGCCATACCAGAAATATCCGCTGTCATTCGTTTTAAAGGTTGAAGAAAATTAGTAGCTTTGTCTATCAAATCACTACCTTCGCTTACATGAATATCGTGCGAGTCGTAACGATTTGATTGCTGCCTAATCCTTCTGTCAACTCCAATCCCACACCATGCTTCAAGGTCTCTCCCAACAGCATCTAACAATTCTCCATTTTTTGCTCTTTTTATTAATCTTGCAAATTCAGGAATAACTCTAATTATACCTCGTACACCATCAATAGAAACAGCATTTCCTAATTCTGCAACTTGAGCAAACCCTACTTGGTTCATAGCTCTTAAAAAGTTATAATCCATTAAAAGCCTTGCCATTCTATTTGCCTTTGACCCTGGATTTTGTATGGTTTTTGGAGGTCTACCAAGAATTAAATCATACATAACATCAAATTTATCAACATCAGCTTGACCTAATTTTTTAGATCCAAACTTGTTTCCAGCTTCATCTAAAATTTGTTTCATTAATTTTTCATGGTCTGCATCACTTTTAATACCCACTCTAGCAAAACCTATTCTTCCTGCCATTTGATTTAAATAAACATTAAAAACTTGCTCGGCATCTCTGTTCATTAAATCTTTAACAGAAATAACCTCACCTCTATTTTTCATTGAATAATTAACGTCAAACTTTAATCTGCTTTTTGCTCTTGAAGGTACTGAATCTGGTTTAAAGTCTAGTAATTTAATTAACTTATCAGCGTCAATCTCACTTAAAATATCTTCCTCTACAAGAATATCTCTTAAAACATCTTTATTAGATGTGCTAAATATTCTTGCCATACCAGCATCAACACCAAGGTTTCGTGCATCTACGTTTTTAGCCATACCTTTGCCAATAGCATCTGCAAGTTCTTTTGTTAAATTCATGTTTGCTCTTTGTAAAGATCCACTAAGCAAAGTTTCTGTAAATTCATCGCCATGTTTAGCTCTTATAGATGTAAATTTAGCTCCATCCCACAAATGAGTAAAGTAAGTTAAATCTTCTGGTATATCTTCAAAGCCTTTTACACCTGCTCTTTTTAACTCTTGTAACAATTCTTTAAAAACTACTCTTTGTCCATTTGCTGCATTTATAATATTTTGGTCTAAACTGCTTCCAGGTATCTCAATTTCATCCGCTACTTGCTTTGAAAAAGATGCCCTAGTATCTCCAAATGTTTTCTTTCTATATCCTATGTTATTTGATTTAGCCCATTCATCAAAAGATTTGTTAAAAACATTATAATACTTATCACTCACTCTTTTTGTTATAATAGTTTTGTATATGTCAGCAGAAGCTCCTCCACCATCAAGACCATTCTCTCCATATCTTCCACCCCAAAGCCTTGATAGACCTAGCTTACTATTTAAAAGTCTGCCAACCATATCAATTCTCAAGTTATTCCACCAACTTATAGGTGTATCATCAGCAGCTTCTACTGCTTCTGCTGAACTGCTTTTTATATATCCAGGGTCGATCGGTTGAAACTCAGGGTTTACAGCAGCACCAACACTAAGATTTTCTTTTGGAACAAACTGAACTGGCTCTGATACTTTTGGTATTTCTGGGTCTTTTGGTCTAACAACAGTTTCGCCATTTGCTCTTTTAATAGCTATGTCTAACGCTTTTAAGTTTGCTGACAATTTATTTAATTTTGTTTGATCAATCACTTTTTTTTGTTTGCGAAAAATACCCTGCTTTACCAAAAGACCTCTTTGCTCACCTGTTATTGCCAGTTCAGTAATTTCTTTAGTTTTTTCTAAATGATCTATGTAATCTGCATTTGTCCTAGACCCTTCTTTCAATTCTTTTAAAGTTACATTTGTATTTAGAGCATTGTCACCTGTACCAATTTCCATGAATATTTCGTAATCTTCGTCATAAGGAGACTTACTGGCTACATCACTTTGATCTACAACTTTTTCTGTTCCATCAGCATCTTTAATAGTTACGATACCTTCTTCATCAACACTTACTTTTTCAACGCTTCTTGGCTGACCTTCACTATCGTAAACTGTTATTCTTTCAACAGGTGCTTCTTTAGGAACAGGCGTTTCTTTTGTTGTTGCTTTTATTGTAGGGTCTTCTGCTTTACCTCTAGGTTGCGGTCCAATAAAGTCACTTTCTTTAGCAATCCCTTTGTTAATCATAGATGCTTTAATGTCAAATTGTTGACCTTTTTCAGCACTTTTCATTATTGTTTTAAAAGATTCTTGCAAAGCATCATCCGAGCTTTTGCCAAAAACTCCACCAATTGCACCACCTAAAAACATACCACCAGCAGCCGCATATAATATGTCGTATGGGTCTTTAACTGCATTTTGAGAAACAAGATATCCTTCAATTGCAGCACTGGATACACCACCAGTTGCTAAACCTCTAAATGCCCTAGATAATCTTGTTAATTTACCTCCCCAAATTAATGGAGCAGCAACACCTTCTGTTAATACAGTTGCGGCAATAGCCCCAGGATCAATTATAGCCGCAGTTAATCGTAATGGTATAGCTCCCCATCCATATTTAGATAATGTTTTTTCATTGTCTAGTGACGTTAAAACTCTGCTACGCAATTTTTCTGCGTGAGGTTTACTTACAGCATCTTCTAAAAAATCATGGTATTCTATTGGTATATCTTTTGTAAATTCGTTGTAAGATTCTTCATCTAATAAAAAGTTTTCATCTGGCTTGTGATCTTCTAAGCCATTATATATATAAGACATAGTGTTATCTTCTGCAAAAGCAGCAGAAGTAGCCTGTCCCAATGTTACTTCATCTCTTTCTTTTTCGTAAGCTAGTTGTGCCTCTTGCTCTTCAAGAAGATTTACAGGTCTAGCTAACTCTATTTTTTCTGCTTTTAATACCATGTTATTTATAGAACCTAATACAAATTTATTACATAAATCTTTTTGCTATTGTTTCATTTATAAGTTTTTCTTCAGCTATTTCGGCTTCAGTTTTAACAGAACCTTTTTGTTTTTTGTTTTGAGATGCGATAATATCTACCATTACTTTTTTATTAAGTGCATCTTTTATGCCTCCAAGTTTATCCATTGTGTAGACTTCATTTGGATCGGGGACTCCATCTTTAATTATTATCCATCTGTCAACTCTTCCTGTTAATGGGGAAACTGCTATTGTTCCGTCATAATCATTTTTGTTTTTAAAATCTTGTATAATAATGTCTGCATTGTCACGAATATTGTCTTCATTCATATTTATTGATCTAGGAATTAAAACGTTTTCATGTTTTATGTGACTTTGCAAAATATCGTCTCTTGCTTTATCTGCTGCTTTCTTAGGGTCTGTACCTAATCTAATATATATTTTAGCTAAACTTTCTACCTTTTGCATTACATGAGAGCTATTAGAGGGCTTTGTCTCTCCAAACCAACTTGTTTCATTTGCTATTTCTTTAACTTTGTTTTCAATAGTTGAATATTTAACATTTACAGAATCAGTTGAGCTTTCTTTATAAGCTGTACTTACCATAGTAATAGCTTCATTTAAACCTAACCCAGTCTGTTCAAAAGCTAATACAGCGTTATAAATAGCTATTTCTTCTTTATTTAAATGATTAGTAAGAACCTGCGGACCATATTGTTTCATTTTTCTAAAAGTGTTTGTTTCATAAATAGCTTTTTCCATGTCTGGGTTGCTACCTACAATATTAGTAGTTCCCGTTTTCAATCTATCAGAAAGTTTTTCAGACGTAACATTATTTTGTTCTAATATTCTAAATTGAGTATCTTGATCCTTTCCTTGCAAAGACCTTTCTACAGCAGAATCTAATTGGGACTTTTTTAAATTGTTTTTTATTACATCAATGTTACCATGATTAAGATACTCAACAGCATTGCCAACTATTTGCCCTGCTTTAATTTCTTTTTCTAAATCTAAATTTATTGTGTTTAAAGCTAATAATGAGTTTCTAGCTGATGTTCCGTTAGATGATTCCTGATCTACTAATGCAGGTCTTCCACTATATTTAGTTTCTAAAAGCTGTTTTGATATTTTTGTAAGTTCTCGTATTTTCATTTCTGCTGCTTTAGTAGGATTTTCTTTATATTGCTCTACTAAAATTTTTGCTTTAGTTTGCAAACTTAATATGGAAGACATAACAGACCCTTCAGCTTTTTCTTTGTCCTCTATACTGCTTACAAAAGATTTAGCTTCGTTAACTGCTGATTTTACTCCAGCGTTGCTTGCTTCGTGAATAATTCGACTCGTGCCGTCATTTAAAGCAACATCTTCTACTATTTTTGACTCTGCATTAATTTTAGATTGTATAGAATTGCTTGCTATTTGAGAAATACTTTTACCATTTATTATAATAGTTTTTCCACTAGCTAACTGAATGTTAACATCTTCATTGTTTTTTAATTGTTTTTCAATAGTTTCCAATTCTTGATAAGTAGCTTCACCAACATCTAATTGGTTAGTTGCACTCTCAACTTCTTGCCTATTTATTTCATTTTCTTTTGCTATTGTTAATTTTAACAAAGCATTTTTTATAGTTAATGATTGAGTGCTTTTATTAATATCTTCTTTAGTTTTCTTTAAATCCGCATAACCAGTTGCACCTTGAACTCTATTTACAAATGTACTTTTTTGTACTGATATATTAAATTGCTCATTTGTTTTTATAGAAGAGTGTTTTATAGTTCCATCTTTTTGACTTTGGAGAAGTAATTTGTAAGCATCTGCGGAAGCTTTCCTGTACTCTGGATGGGCTTCTGTGTGACTAGCCATTGTGCTTTCGTATCTTTTTAAAGTGTCACTTACAACTTGACCTCTAATATATTCTTGTTTTCCATAAGCTTGACTTCTACCTTGCTGCTGTTTTCCAGCAGATAAATCGCTTAGTCTTGCAATTAATGTTTTTTGTTCATTCGGTCTTAATTTGTATTCAGATGATATTTTGTTTACTAATTCTGATTGTTTTTTCTTAAATACAGTATCGTATTCTTCCATACTTGTTGTTGTGTCTTCTAAATTATGCTTGTCTAATTCAGCAATTAATTTATTTTCAGCTTGTGCCGTAGCAGTTTTAGCTTCTGCTTTTTTATCAGCATCATAAAAATCATACATCATATTGCCAGCGACTTCACCAAACTTAGCAAGCTCTTGACCTACGCCAGTAAATGCACCAGCAGACGCTCTTGGTCCTAACGAACCACCTGTAGTTACACCTGTTGCACCTAGACCTTTATTATATAATGGTATTTGTGGCATATCTTAAACCTTCCTATACTGGCATACCCATTGCTGCTTTAGCTGCTTTTTCACCTGATTGTAATACAGTTCTGTAAGCTGCTGTTTTGTATTGTTGTGATTGTGCACTTGCGGAAGCTCTAGCCATTGCAGCTTCGTTTATTTTTGCAGCTTCTTCAATAGACCCAGCATAACGTATTCCAATAGCATCTAATTCTGTATTAAAAAAAGTATCTCTTAATGCTTCTAAAGCACTACCAGACATTTGAACACCTGATTTTGCAGTAGCAACTCTTTGAGAACCGACCAATCTTTCTGATTGTTTTCTTAGATTAGCTTCTTTTTGTCTTGTTGCACGCTGTAATAATACTTTTTCATTTTCAGCGACTGTTGCATTATATTCGCCAACTTGTCTTGCAGCCTTTGCTGAAGCCATATTTCCTTTATAACCAAGAACTGCATCTAACATTACACTACCCTTGCAAAACGATAATAGTCCGAACCATCTGGTCCATACTTCTTCATTAAACCTTCATTCTCAAACCCTAGCCATTCAACATACCTTACAGCTTGTTTGTCATTTGTATGAACACTAGCCTGAATACGTTTCAAGTCATTCTCCTCTTGGACATGATCTAGTAATAAACTAGAATGTTTGGCAACTGCAAATGGTCTTTCATAAGCTATGCTTGACATAATAAACCACGCTTCACCAACACCTTTCCATAATCCGTATACTCCACCAATCATAAGTACCTTACTGTCTATCATTGCTGTGTAGGCACTTAAACAACTTTCTTTAACCATACCCAACTTTGAGCTTTCTGGAAAATGAAATTTTGTTTCTATCATATCTAAATGTTCTTTCTCAAACTGTATAAATCTAAGCGTCAAATGTATTAGACCTTCTCATAATAGCCAATACTGTCATTGGCAAGGCTTGTGTCTGCCTTATAACAATCTTAGCATCATTATCATACCCTGATGGAAATGATATTTCTTTATCGCCACTAAACAAAGGTACAGCTTGGTCCATGCTCATACTACTATCTCTAAATGGCAACCTATCTAAATTATTAATGTCTGGTCCTATTTCTGCTCCAACTGTTTGAAAGAACCGAGCTGTAACTCCATGTATCCTTTTAATCTTTCCCTGAGCTATACCATCTTCTGCACCAGCTTCCATTCTTAAAGTTTCTACTAATGATGTGTAGTTATAACCAATATGTATTTTAGAGGCACTTCTATCTAACGTAATTGTGCCACCAGACACTGTTTTATCAGCGTGTGCGGCACCATCTGCTAGAATAGTCACAGACACACCTTCTAAATGGTTTAATCCTGTAATAGTCGTTACAGCACTACCATCATAAGTTAACCCACTATCAACAAAAAACGCATCTTCTACATCATCATTAAAATACAATGACTTTAAAAATACAATGTGTCGGACTACCACTGAATTAATAGTTCTTTTAACGCTTAAATAAACCTGATCTTCTGCACCGCTTGGAATAGCAGTTATACTTTCCACAATGCCACTTCCACCTAAACTATGCTCGTGCCATCCTACTGTTGCGTTAGCTCTATCATAAGTTAACCCAATTAATCTGCCATCAGAATGGACAAACCATAATATTAGTTCTGGCTCTTGCTGCCAAACCATGTCAGTTAAGCCACCTCTAGCTAAATGGTCAGCTAAAACTGTTAAATCAACACCTAACAATCCATCAGTATCTAAATCAAAAGTAATCTCTTTTACTTTCTCACCACCTTTTTGAATTATAATTGTACTGTTTCCTGCTCTTAATGGCTTAATATCACCAGTACCAAACGTAGTTTCTCTAAGTACATTAACATTTGTAGGTGTAACTGGCTCAGAACCTGCACCACCAGATAAAGTAAATTCAGAACTAGTTGTTAATAACTGTAAAAATCTAGCAGGTAATAAATGTTTTATTACATTAACTTTATCAGAAGCTATAGTAACATTAATACCATCATCATCATTTATTCCAGGTGTATGATTTTCAAAGTCAGCAGAAACACTACCAAATATTGTTTGAGGTTGTGATGTTGTACTAGCAAAATACAATCGTTCTTCATAAAAGCCTATAGCTCTTGGAAAACCTGTAGTTGCACTAAAACTACCTAATGACCATAAAGTTGTTGCATTACCGCTGCTTACAACACTTGCTGGTAGAAAACCTGTGCTGTTTTTAAATGTAGCAGTAACTATTGTTGCACTTGTGAATCCTGTTATTTTTAAAAAACCTGAACCACTATGTTGAAACTGCCATGTAATAGGTCCATATACTTTTGATCCTGTAAGATGAACTGGCGGAGTGGCACCACTTGTATCTGTGCCTGAATCAGTTTTTTTGTAAACATTGTTTCCAAATCTTATTAAAACATTTTGTGCATAGTCTGTACTAGTTGCCCACTCATCATGTTCCGCTGCTAATATTTCTCTAAATCTTATTAATCTACCAACATCTGTACTTACAAACAAACTAGCTGAAGCCGTAACTGTTACTGAACCTGTGTTAGCACTTGCATACAAAGTTGTGTCAGTTATATTTTCATCTAAATAAGGACCATCAGTAAAATCTATATCTCCTAATGTCCAAGCTGTGTGGCTTGTTCTAGTTAACTTTGCAGGAGCATGACTTAAATGTGCAAGATGTAAAACATCCGCTGATTGTGAAAAGTTAATAGTTGCTAACTGAGCTAATGTATAAGTGGTAGTAACTTCTATTATTTCACCAGTAGTTCCTGCACTACCATAAGCTGTAAAAGCAGAACTATTAATTCCACTTAATTGAAATGTATTTGTTGCAACACCTGCTACTGTAAACTCTCTGTTGTTAACCTGAGTCATACCAACAACGCCAGTAATAAAAACTCTATCACCATTACTCATGCCATGTGAGTTAGATGTTACCACCGCTGGGTTTGCTTTTGTTATAGCACTTATAGCTGTTGTTGCTGCTGTAACTAAACCACCATCTTTAAATATTCTAATATAATTATTTCCAAACTCTAAAACATAAGCTTGTGTATCACTAAACTCAAAGTTAATTAACCTAACCTTGCCACCATCTTTTGTGGTTCCTGCGTAATAAGTTCCAGGTCTTCTTGTTACACCGCCTTGAGGAAAAACAATCATATTACTTAGGTTTTTTACAGCTTCATTGTATTTTTGTAAATCAATTCTACCTTCAAGTCTAGGTGATATCTCACCTGCTCTAAAATTGGTGATAATAGAAGATACTCTAGCCATATTAGAACCTTGCGTTAGTGTAAGTATCTGCCTGTAATTGCTCTGGATAACCTTCTAGTGCATCCATGCTTCTTGCTTCACTTAACCTAGCTTGATATAATCCATACATAGATTGTGCCAAAGCATTGCTGCCTGTTATAGCGTAAGCTGTTTCTGATGCAAGTTTGTGTGCAATAGTGCTACTTAACAAAGCATCATATAATTCTGTGTCGGTTACTCTGCTAATATAAATAATTGAACATGAACCTTCATTGGACAAAACTTTTCTTCCCTCAATCTTAAACATCACGTTACTGTCATATGCAGCAACATCATTATTTACGTTTGAATTCCAGAAAGACAGAACTCTCAAACAATAAGGGTCAGTAGGTAAACTGTATTGATGAGCAAATCCAAATGATGGAGGATCAGTATCTTGTGCAAGTGTAGCTCTTGTGACCGCTACATTCCATGTGTGGGTTCTAAGAACCGAATCTCTAACTGTAACAAATCGTCTGTTACAAAGTCGTGCTTCTTTTGAGTTTTCTGTTAATGCAGTAATAGTTGCTGCACCAAGTAAATCCATAGCTTCATTACAAATATCTACAACTGATGGCATATTAAACTCCTAGAGGTAAGGAGCAGAATTAACTGCTCCCTACTTATTTTGTTAGTTTACAACGTATTCTATTATGTACGCTAAAGTGCCAGCAGTTCCGCCAGTCGCAGCAAAAGTTGCTGAAACATAGAAGACACCACCTGGATCAGAAGCAACACCAGCCATCTCAAAGGTTTTTAAACCAGTAGTTTCAGGTCCAGCCGCTTCAAATCTAACGTCTGTCATTACACCAGCATCTGCAACAAGACTTGCAAAGAAATCCTCGTCTACAACAACACCTGCTGAAGTATGGAGTCCTACATTAAAAGTACATGATCCGCCTAAAGTGTCAGATCCGACTTTAAGTGAAGTAATAGTTGCGTTTGATGGAATCGCAGCAAGCATAACAATGTCATTATCTGTACTGTCACCAGCCACTAATTCCATAGTTCCTTGTGCAATTCTAACAACACCTTGGTATAATCCAGCAGAGTTAATTACTGGAGGTGTAGCTTCAAAGTTTGCTACTTGGTCTGAGTTTCTTGTAGTCATAGTCTAGCCCTCCTAAGCTGATTCATCACAGTCGATTTGCACAACCTTGGACTCTTCCATACGAGTAGCACCGACACTCATGCAATAGTAAACTTGAGTAGCATAACCTTTGTCTGCTCTCTCATCTATTCTTGCACTAACGTCTTTACCTACACCAAGAGCCAAGCCATCTTCTGCCCATGCAAAGCATGAACGGATGTTGGAAGCAACTGTCAATCTGTTTGTTACAATGAATTTAAAGCCCATGAAAGTGTCTATGTCACCTTGGACAAGAGCTTTTACTGTATTGAAATCAGAACTTGTTACTGAAGTAGTGCCAAGTAATGCTTCAATTTGGTTAGGACCAACAGCAATATATCTAGGTATTGATGGGTCAACGTCAGCTAAATCTAAAATTTTCTTAGCTTGAATTAACTTAGCAATACTCATATCTGCACTACCATTAGCAATCTGTTGTCCTGATGGCAATGCTGTTGAAGTTGAGCCTGTTTCGCCTGTAAATGATGCACCAAGTGCAGCAGTAATAAGTACATCATCCATTGATCTGCCCATTGCAGCGGCAGCAGCCATTGCATAAGAAGATGTAGGATCGATTAACATTCTTACTTTGTCTTGATCGTCAATTAAGTCAGCGTATTCGTAGTCAGCTAAACTCACCCTTCTTCTTGCGTGAGGTGTGTCCATCTGTGGAGTATCGGCATGTCGGCTAGTACGCAACTGTGCAGTAGCAACCCCTACCTGATCGAAAAAAGCATTTTTACCAACAATGTTTTCTACACGAACTGCATCTCTAAGACGGCTTCCCATCTGTTGAGAAAGCATCTGCACGTTAGCAGAGTACTGTTGGACAAATGCTGTGGTTATTGAAGTTGACATTTAAAGTCTCCTAAAAAAAGTTACATTTGATATTATTTACAGCGTGCTACCCTTTACGGACACTCCTAGAATTTTTAGCCGACTTTAGGCTATCGTCTATCCGATTGTCTTGAGGACTCGTTTCCGAGCTGTCCCGCATAATCCATTCATAATATATATCAGCAAGTTTCTCTGGATGCAACAAATCTCTTTGTGTCCCAAATTCAACCGCAAGTCTCATACATTCCAAACGAACCTCTTGTCGTGGCGTTAATTCATTATCCATGGATATGACCCATCAATTCTTGCATACGATCTACAGCACGTTGTCTTCCTATTGGATCTTTCCTATTCCAATAAGCGTGTGACTTATCGTTCATAATTCCATCAACTTCCTGTTGTGCCATAGTTGGTGTAAAATTAGATGTTCTCGCATTGTCAGATACAGTATCTTCGCTTGTTACTGTATTTTTAAAGTCACCCATAGCAGCAAAAGCTTTTATAAATGCAGGATGATTACCTACAAGAGTGCCGTCATCTAACTTCATTTGTAATAAATCGCCACCACCAAATTGATCTACAATGTCTTTTGCAGCAGTAACTTTTGCTTCAAAAGCAGAACCCCATTCTTTCTGAAGTTCCAAAGCCGTTTGTTCTGCTTGCTGTTCGGCTTGTTGGTGTAATCCTTCGCTTGATTGTTCTACTGAGCTTTTATAATAATCTAAAACACCTTGTGCTTGTTGTGGTGTAAGCCTTAAACTATGTGCAATATCAGCATATTGTGTAGCTATTTCTTCAGTTATTACATTACCATCTACAGCCACTTCATAACCAGCAGCCGTTTCTGGTCTGCCTAATCGACTATAAATGTTATCTAAATCTTCTTCTGTAGGGTTTACAGGTAAAGGAACTTTATCGCTTCCTATTAATCTTTGTGCGTTTACATAAGACCTTGCTAGATTACCAACATCTTTTATTGGTGATAGACTTGGATGTTCTCTTAACTCTTCTGGTATCATTTCCATGAAACTGTTACCAGACCCACCTTGTGCAACTTCTGCTGGAGTTTCCAACAATGAAGGTTGTACTGATTCGGCTACCTGTTCAGCAACTTGTTCTGACATATTTACTCCTCTTTCATCATGTTATAAACGTGTAGTATGACTGCTCTTTTACCTTCTTCAAAGGCTGTAGCATTAGCATCTCCAGCTACATAACTTGAAGCTCGCCAATTACAACGTAACTCCAAATCATTTAACACCTTTTTACCAGCGTTATCCCCAAACGTATCTTTATACATAGTTTTAAGTTGAGCTATTTGTTCACTCATTTGCACCCACCATTCTTACAGCTTGTGCAGCTTGACCTGCTGTAGCAACATCTTCTTGTTCCATTTGTCTTTCCATCTGTTCTTGTTGCATTGCTGCTTTCTGCTCTCTTTCTTCATCAACTCTTGATTGAGGCTTAAGAACTCTTTTTGGAACACCTAATGCTTCAGTAATATATGTAACCAATCCATCAGGATCAATATGATCTCCAACTGGCATTTGCTGTGATAACGGAAGCAGTATTTCTAAAGCTCTCATTACGCTGTTAACTGAACTAGCTTTTTGTGCTCTAGCTAACGGAGATACATATTCAATATCCACATCAACACCTTGTAAAATTTCAGGTGGTTGTGCAAGCATATCAGCACGCAACATTAATGCAAAAGCCCTGTCAATCAAAGGTCTTAACATTTCGTTCATTAGTCGACCAAGAACAGGACCTATAACTCTCATTCTTTCTTCCTGTCTTTGTATTACTTCAGTAGCTGTCATGTTGGGAGTGCTACCACTAAGTAATTGGTCAACAAAGAAAGCACTTCTTATTGCTTGTCTTCGTTGTTCTTCCATATTTAATCCGATAGGTATATTAGCACCAGTTTGCAATGGCGTTATTGTATCTCTGGAACCAGACCTGTAAAAGTTAAGACCTCCAGGTTGGGTTCTTATGGGGAGCAAAAACCCATCATCAGGAACTAATAGGGGAGGATCTATCATTTTCTGAGCCGCTTGTATGATTGTTTTTGACATAAGATTTAACATCTTAACATCAGGCAATGCAATCATGGCTGGAGATCGACCCATCACTTCTCCTGTTGCCTTTAAGAAGCGAGGAACAACATAAGGTAATTCTTGAAACCCACTTTCGCCTAAGATCATTTTTGTTTCCATGCAAATATACATAGAAGAGTACGGCATATTCTTATTATCTTTTTTTGTAGGGTCTCTGTCTTTTCTTGGCATAACGGCATGTAAGATTTCAACAGTCTCGTCTGGCTTTTTCTCATAAGTTCTTTGTATAAATGTACCCACATTTTCTATTCCAAACCTTTGTACGGCTTGCCTAGCTGTCAATTCATACTTACGAAAAACAGTATCAACAATTCCGTATTGGTCTTCTGTTACATAAAACTCAGATATATGCCTTGTACTAAACCTTAATGTCTTATCATCCATCTCTGCAAACATGCAGCCAGTTCCAAATACAACTAAGTCAACGTACATCTCATGCACTTCTGTTTCAAAGTTAGACATAGTAAATGCTCTCATCATTCGCTGCGAACTATCTTCTAACCAACGCTGAACTTCCTCGTCTTTTCCAAGCGTCTCATCTTTCATAGTTAAATGAAACCAAGGCGTTGCACCTGACGTAAGCATACCATGAAGAGAAGATGACAGTAAATCTACAGCTTGTAGAGCCGTACCATCAAAGATAAGCTCCATTCTTTTTTCGCCACGACTTCTTTTTTTAACTATGTCAGCTTTTCTTGGAAGCATATAGTCAGCAAGTTCTTGGTAATGGTTATTCCAGTTATCTCGCTGACCTTCAACGTGCTGGAATCTAGCAACTACATCTTTTACATCCATCATAGCTTTATCCTAACAAAGTTGGTTTGCCACCTGCACTACTCATGCTAGTAGATGTCTCTTCTAAATTTCCAGCAACTATTGTGCTACCACGACCTCTACGTTTTTTTCTTTCTTTTGACTCAGCTTCTCCAGCTAAAGCCGCAGCTTTTTCATAATCAGCTTTTGCAGGTTCTTCTGGAACTGGCGGTGGTGGCGGAACATAAACTTTAGGCTTCATGAATGACATTACTATCTCCTATGTTACTGAACGACTAGATTTTTTACGTTGTATAACGCCATAGCCTTCCATGATTGTTCCTGCTTGACCAGATCTTTTACCTCTAGTTGCATACCTACTTGTAATTGTAGGTTTTTCATCTGGCACAACTTCAGGTGTAACCTCTGGAGTAACTTCTGGTTCAGGTCTTGGTGTACCTCTATCATACTTGTCTGTACCTGTCAGAGTGTCTACTGTTTCTCTAATGATTTTTTTACCAGGCTTCTCAATCAATTCTTCAAAACCTTCTTTTGCTATATTTTCAATTCCCTTAGCAACCCTTTTAACTGGCTTTTCTAAAGGTTTAACTATTTTTTTACTAAGTTTAACAATAGGTTTTGTTATCGTTTTATCAACAGCTTTAACTATTTTTCTAATTGGTTTTGGTGCACCGCCCATGTCATACTCCTTTTAAGTTATGCCATCCTAGTTTATTTGTTTCTGGTCTAAACCAAAAGGCTTTTCTATAGCCACTTCTCATAAATGCTTTTTTTAAAGCTACAAAGCCTTTTCTTGTATAACCTTTTTTTGCAATAAAGTCTACTATCCAAATATCCTTGCCACCACCCTTATATCCATCTTTAGGAAAATACTGTGTTTTATGGTACTCTTCAACTTGTTCTTTACTAGGAAAAGCCCATGTAGCAAACATTAATGGTATCATATCGTCATCCCTTAATAGCTTATACTGCCTAATACCTAATGGCTCTTCAATATATCTCCTAATTAAATCATCATTCCAATCCATATGGTGCTCACTTGTACGAACTAACTCCATAGCATCATGGTAATCATGGGAATATATCATGTTTTAAAAGGATTGTACTCATTGACAGCAACTAACTGCGGTGCTTTTGTCATCTTAGTACGATTTTCCAACCCTAAAGCTAAGTATCTAAACGCATCAGCACTATGACTAGTAAAGTCATGCCTTGGCTGATCTCGGAACATTCTCTTACGATCATCCCATTCTTGCCTATATTGTCTTAACATTTCTAATCCCTCGTTACATTTCTCTCTATCAAAGTAACATTTAGGTATTAGCATCCTAGCCGCATTGATTCCATCAGCTATTTTCATCTTAGGAATGACTTTAAACCTTATACCTAATCCAAACGCAGTTTCTAACCTCGACTTTCCAGTACCCAGTTCTCGAACTTCAATATCATGCGGAGCAAGATGATCTCCCCAATGATAATCTTTTTGTCTAAGGACTTCAGCGTAATGATCCAAGCCAACGCCACTATTCTCATAATAGTCAATAACATTAACAGCACCCCCTCTATAAACCTGTGCAAACCAAATAGCAGTCGAATCATTTATTCCCAAGTCCCATGCAGTATGAACTGGCAACGCTGGGTCATAAGGAACTCTAGTAATTCTATTTTCATCATCTAAAGCCGCCAGTAACTTTCCATAATAAGCACCAATAATAGCAGCCGTAAACGAACACTCATACTCTTGATCGTATTGCTCTGGTGTCATTTGCATTTTAGCAGCATCTAACTCAAGCTCTTTAACCACTTTAGTTTCACTAGCCTTCGCAATCTTCCAGTACCATTGATCAGAACCTTCTTCTTCCTGTTCTTTAGCCTGTTGAAGTATGTCAAAAAAATGATTGTGACCTGCTGGTGTACCTAAAAATATTGCCGCACCCTCTCTATCAGACAAGGCTGGTCTAACAACCTCCCCCCACACTCTAGGGTTTTGCATACCATATTCATCAAACACACATAAATCTAAGTATATTCCTCTCAAAGCATCAGGATTCTCACCAGATAACAACATAATCCTACCATTATTAGGAAAATCAGCCCTAAGTTCAGTCTCATTAAACGTAACTCCTGGTATAACTCCAGCGTAATGTTTTACATAATCCCAACTAATTCTTTTAGCCTGAGTAAACGTAGGAGCAATTAACGCAACTCTTGGTCTTGGAAGTGGGCACGTTAAAACATGCTTAATCATATGGTTTACAGCAAACACAGTCTTACCAAAACGCCTGTGCATAACCAGCACATTCCATCTCTTCAAGTTATTGTGCATCTCAGCTTGTAATTCCCTCGGTCTGTAAGGTATCTTAACTTGCATCTTCTCCTCCAGTTTCCCAAACTATCTTCAAAGAACCATCAGTTATCTCTACGCCAGTCCTATTCTTCTGCTCACCAAATCGCTCAGGTAATATCTTCTGCACCTTCCATCTTACATGATGCCCATAGTCTCTCAATAAATTAGGGTCATAGCTCTTTCTACCATGCAACGCATCACCATACATATCTTCTAGCTCTTCTAAGGCTTTCTCAGCAGCCTGCCTTTGTGCTTGCTTAACATTGCCGTCTAGTTCTTTATCTTTGCCCATGTAGCGATATAAAGTAGCACGACTAACCTTTGCATCCGCACATGCTTTTACAAGGCTGTGTCCGTCTGTGATGGAAGTGATAATGTGGTCTTGTTTTGCTTTGCTAATCATGTGTGTCTAGAACTACCTATTAATTGATATAAAAGGAGGCAGGTGCGTGTCGGGTGTATACCTTATTCTTTATACCCCCCATGCCTTGTTGTAATCCATTCTATTTTATTATTGCTTTGTCATCTTCCTTTATTATCTATTCTTTTTTATTCTCTATAGTGTAGAACATTAATATTTTAATTGCCTTGGCGTTGCCGTATAAGATTGTATCAACTATGTATTAATATAATAGTAAATCGTATCTCTCCTATACACTATGAACTAAACTATTTCTTTTATCACATCAATAATATTTTTATTCCCGCCCTTAATATACATTGCAATCTATACCTTGAAACCCTTGCATACTATACAATGCGAAGCATCAATTTTTATTTGCTTTCATGCATTGACATACAGAACGTTGTTCTATAAGGTTATATTTAATTACTTAATCACTAGCAATAAGGATCTAATATTATGACATATAAAACAACTCTATTAATAGCAATGTTTCAATTCATCTTACTACTACCAACAAGCTTTTATATCCTATCTCTTGGCTTTGTTGGCTTATTCTTTACTGTCTTTATGATAAGCGGCTTAGTTGCTATTCTAGCCCTTTATTATCCATTAATAGCAATCAACAACTAATCAACTAGCAAAAAGGGATATACAATGGAAATAATAACAATGATAAAAAAAGCCAAAAGGGTTTTTGGATATGTTGAAACAAGTGAATATGACGGACACTATTTAAGATTATATAAAACAGATATTTTATATTTACTTAAAGATATAAGAGAAGACGGAGACCTTTGTATCAGTCACACTTTCTCAATAAGCAAGTTTACTTTAAGAGAAGACGGAGACCTTTATATCAACTAACTTTAATACTCTTTTGATGCAGGCTTAACCCTGCATCATGAGAGCTTTAAAAGCTCATTAACTAGCAACAGAAAAGGAACGATATCATGATTAACAATAATCAAATAAAAGTAATAAATACAATGTATGATAGTTTGCAGTTTATGAATAATATTACATGGAATAAATACAGAGATAATATTTTCAAGTATGAGCTACAACAAGAAAAGATGCACAGAAGTGGTTGGTGCAATGGTAGAGATTATGGCAAGTTCACCGCCAATCTTTCAGCTAAGTATTTTACTGTGAAACATATGATTGATGCAATGATAGCTCACAACAAATCTATATATTATAATGATGCAAGTAAGTTGCATACTGTAAAAGATTATTTACACGTTAAAACAAGCATTTTTATGGCTGAAAGCTTTGTTTTAAACTATCCAGAAAAGATAGAAAAGTATAATAAGTTCTGGCTTGATAGTGGTATATTTTTGCAATTCATAGAATATGATTATGCTGAGCTAGTAAACACAGAAGAACAGAAAGTAGCTTAAACTTTAATACTCTTATAATACAGTCTTTATTGACTGTATTATGGGAGCTTTAAAAGCTCATTAACTAGCAAAGAAGAGGAATATAACATGTTCAAGAAATATACCGCAACTATAGAATTATCTTTAGACGTACCAAATGAAAAAGTAGAAAAGATAACATTAGAACATTTAGAAAACAAAATAGATGAGTACACTAGAAATTTAGCTGAATATCAGGGTGCAATAAATATTAGAGTAAGTAATTTTTATAAGGCTTAAAATAACTTGTTACTCTAGCAAGGCTCTATTTATTAGAGCTTTGCAGGAGCTACAAGGCTCACAAACTAGCATAGGAGGTAAAACAATGACAAAAAAAGACATAACAGAAACTACAATAATAATAATATTGTTAACTGTTTTAACAATATCTTTCATAAATCCATTTAGCAAAAAATACACTATTTGGAATTTAGTCTATCAAACTCAAGATTTATACAGGAGCAAATAAAATGACTTTAGATTTTATAGACGATAAATTATACAGAGTTTGGTGGAAAGATCAAAGTACCCAAGATGTATTTAGTGCCACAAAAATTAATGAGATGGCTCGTAAATATTCATTTGATGCAGAAGAGTTATTACTTCAAGACGAAGTAACTTTTTTAGATGATAATGGAGACATAGTAGGTGGAGTAACTACAGATAAATATTATCGAGTAGAGCAATAAAAAGAATTGTAGAGGCTAGAATATACTAGTCTTTACATTAACAAGGGCTATGAGGCTCTTAAATAGCCATTAATGGTACAACTAGCAAAAGAGAAAGACAATAACATGACAAAAGAGAAAATAGAAAGTCAACTAAACATAATTTGGCAGACATGGCTGGTAGCTGAAGAAGCAAAAAACAGATTATGTTTTGATTTAGAAGCAGAGTTTTTAAATCGATTTGATGCTGATTATAATACAGAAATGTTTTTATCAAATTACTATGACAATTTATCAGACAGTCAAAAAGAGTTTGCAAACAATATACTGCAAACAATGGTTGAAATACAAAACCATGACAACATAGCTAGCAATCTATAAAGGAGCAATAACATGGAAGATCAAAAACGTAAAAACTATTTAAGTTACTTCAAGCTTGGTGTAGTTGATGCAGTCGTAAATAATAGAGCTGATAATTCTTATATGAAAAGTTCAGCCTACTATAAAAAAGGATTTGAGTTTGGTTTGACTATGAATCAAGGCGAGTCAACAATTGATAAAATAAAGGTATGGCTTCAAGGAGAATTATCTGAAGTTACAAATAATCCTTTATATGAAGATGACGATAGCAGGGAATCCGCATTGCTTGAGGGAAGATACGAATGTGCTGAAGGTTTACAAACTATGATTACACAATGGGAGAAATAACAATGAGTAGAGATCAAAGTGACGGATTAGATGATGCTTGTGAGGAAATGGTAGGGCATACTAATTGGGCATATAGAGACACAATTACTGTTAAAGAAATGGCTAAGTATAGAAAGAATAATGCAATCTTTTGTAGTGTAGTGTTTTTTAATGATGATTTAACAGAGGAGGAAAAAGGCAATGAGTAAGAAAACAAATCACGATCACTACAAAGCTAAAAGAGAAAGAGAAGAAGCAATAATTGCAAAGTCTATGAAGTCTTTAACTGTCGATCAACTAAAAGCAATAGAAGAGACTCATAAGAGCCTAGCTAATGCTTTAAGTATGCTGACAGAAATGAATGACTTGTATCTTTCAGACATACGAAAATTAGATAATGCTTTTTGGAAACTAAAGCACCAATTTAATTTAAAAGGCGAATATTAAACTTAAATAATAGGCTCTGCACCGTGACAATGCAGAGCCGTTCACTAGCAAAGGGAACTTAAAATGAATAACATAAATAACAAGCTAACAAAAGAGCAATT